>ERZ802830.2506-NODE-2506-length-16506-cov-6.25719_pt1 | contig 16506 bp, 17 predicted proteins | sample MGYA00345654_ERZ802830 | MGnify/ENA primary metagenome ERZ802830 (study PRJEB30503, sample SAMEA104212375) | marine metagenome | biome: Westerlies Biome; feature: [SRF] surface water layer (ENVO:00010504) within the epipelagic zone...; material: water...
CGAAGCAGGGACCGGCCACGCACTGTTCGGTGCGTTCCTGCGCAAAGCTTCCTTCGCTACCTCGGGCTCGCGCATGCGAGCGCGGTTTTGCGCTGGAACGGACTATTCTGACGACATCATGGCTGCGGAATCAATGATCGAGAAGGCCTATGCTGGGGGGGTGCCCATGGGGAGTGACCTCGTCACTGGCGGTCAGGTTCCGTCTTTCATTGCGTGGGCCAGTGCAGATCCACGAGGAACAGCGTTACAGCGGCTGCAAATTGTTAAAGGATGGGAGAAAAACGGCGAGACCTACGAAGCGGTCTACGATGTGGCCTGCTCTGATGGTTTGCTGCCTGACCCTGAGACGCACCGGTGCCCCGATAACGGCGCAAAGGTCAACCTTGCTGACTGCAGCATCACCGAGGGTGTCGGTGCCATCGAATTGAAGGCCCTTTGGCAGGACCCGGATTACGATTCAGACAGCCGTGCTTTTTATTACTTGCGGGCCTTAGAAAACCCAACCTGTCGTTGGTCGACTTGGGATGCACTGCGCGCCGGTGTGGAACCCAGGCCGGATTTGCATACGACGCTTCAGGAGCGAGTTTGGAGTTCGCCCATTTGGGTGCGATGAGCTAGCGGTCAGCAGCGCTCTAATAACAGCGCGCTGCCGCTACCGGCAGCACCGCTCGCTGCGACGACACCACTGGTTAACTGTTGCCGGTGCAATTCATCAATCAGTGTGCCTGCCATGATAGCGCCAGTCGCGCCCATAGGGTGGCCTAGGGCGATAACACCGCCATTCACGTTTTGTTTGTCGGGCTCAATTTCTAGCGTTTGGCGCGCCTTTAAGATAGTTGCTGAGAACGCTTCGTGAATCTCGAAGAGATCGATAGTGTCAGCTGAGCGTTGCTGCTCCAACAGCAGTTTTTGCGCGGCAGTGACGCAGCCACTGACGACCTCCAGCGGTTCGGCACACGCAGTGGTACTGCTGACCAGTCGCGCTTTGGGTTCGATGCCGAGTGTTTTTCCCAACTGTTCATCGCCCATTAAGATCAGCGCGGCGGCGTCACACATGGCCGGAGAATTGCCCGCAGTATGCACATGCTGGATTGCGGTCAGTTCTGGAAACTTCGCAAGCTGCGTGTGATCAGCGCCCGCTGCGCCGAGGGTAGCAAACGCGGGTGGTAGGGCAGCAAGTTTTTCGAGAGTGAGGGTCTCACGGACACACTCGTCTTGATCGATCCAGCCGTGTGAGGTTTCTATCGCGATGATTGATTTAAAGCGTCCTTCGCGTTGTGCCTGTGCAGCGCGCTGCTGGCTCTGATGCGCGACTGCGTCGCAGGCTTCCCGAGACACACCGAGCCGCGTGGCAATTAAGTCGGCACCACTGCCCATCAGCAGCATTTGGTGGGCGAGCGCGTAATCAGGGTCGTTAAAGACGCGGGCGTGGTCTGACAGCATGGGCACACGAGACATCATTTCGATGCCACCCGCCACCATTGCAGTGCTTTGCCCCGTCGCGATTTTCAAACCCGCCAAGGCAATGGCATCGACACTCGATGAACAGAATCGGTGCACAGTGAGGCCGGCTACGTCCTCAGGCCAACCCGCATAAAGCGCTGAGGTTTTAGCGATATTGGCCGCTTGCTCCCCATGCTGGGTGACACAGCCAAGGATGATTTCTGCGATACGAGTGGGATCCAGTTGATTGCGCGCCGCTAAGGCGCCATAGAGCGGCTTCAGCAGCTGAGGAGGCGTCAGTTCATGCAGGCCTCCGCTTGGCTTGGCTTTGGTCCGGGCACTGCGAATCGCGTCGTAAATAAAGACCGCTTTCACTGACCGACGCCGACGACAAAGCTGGCGCAGGTCGTGGTGCTGCCACCCACATTAAACGTCATCATATTCTTGGCCTTGGGGAGCTGATACGCCCCTGCCTGACCGGTTACCTGGCGAGCACAGTCCAGCAGCATACGCACGCCAGTGGCCCCCACCGGATGACCCAACCCAATCAAACCGCCACTCGGATTGATCGGAAAATCGCCATCGCGAGTAATACAACCCTCGTCTATGGCTTTCCAACTGTCGCCCGGAGCAGTCAGGCCGCTATGGTCAATCGCCATGTATTCTGTGATCGTGAAACAGTCATGGGTTTCGAGACCGTCGAGATCGGAAATGTGGTGCATACCGGCCCGGGTTCGCGCATCCGTTAAGGTTTGCGCCGCATGTGGAAAAATGAGCGGTTGGTCTTTCGACGCTGCGAGCTTGGTCTCCAGCAAAATGGGTGCAGATCGGTGCCCCCATCCTTTAATTTTCGGCACATCATTCAGCGGCCTGCCTCGAGTCTGATTGTGGGCCTTTGCAAAGCGTTCGCTGGCGAGAATGACACAAGCCGCACCGTCGGTGATTTGACCGCAATCGAGTTTACGCACGCGGCCCTCGATAGCCGGGTTGAGGGCTGGATCGTGACCAAAGCTACCTTCGGCAAACGCCCACTCCCGGGTTTGCGCACGAGGATTGTGGCGGGCATTGCCAAAATTAATCTCTGCAATGCGGGTTAATGGCTCGTCGGAAATACCATAACGCGCGTCATACTCCTGAGTGAGGCGATCAAACAGAAAGGGCCACGGAAAATCACAATCGGTGGCCTCATGGCCCTGCCAGGCAGCAGCACCAAGATAATCCGCGCCAGTGCGGCCGTCTACGTTGCGCATTAACTCGACCCCTACCACGCAGGCGACGTCGTAATGACCCGCCTCAATGTCGCGCATTGCGGCGAGAATCGCCATCGAGCCTGACGCACAAGCTGCCTCATGGCGAGCGGTCGGTAAGTGCCCTAGTTCGGGGTAAACCTGACCAAAGAAGCCGCCGAGGAGCCCTTGACGAGTGAACAGGTCGCCCACAAAATTGCCAACATGACCGACCTCAATCTGTGACGGTTCAATGCCGGCATCTTGCACGGCTGCTTGCAGTGTTTCAGAGAATAGATCGTAAATTTCATGTCCTTCACGGGTCCAGTTACGGGCAAAGTCCGTTTGGCTCCCGCCAAGGATATAAATGGGCTGATGCATCAGAGGTTCTCCTTATCACTATTGCCGAACGCGGCTAGCCCGGTGGGGATGACTGCTCTCATGGAGTCACGGGCCTGTGCCGTGACAAATCGGGCTCGCCATGACGACGCCCTGCCATGCCCACTCTGACAGAACGGCGCCTCAATCAGCGAGCGGGGCGGCTCGAGCACACCCATCATGCCTGCTCGATTCCTAGACAATAGGGTAACTGGACTCGGTGGAGGCAATCGAGATTCGCTAGCTTTAGCGCACCAAACAGAGGCGTCTTTGATATCAGGACGTTCAAAGGAGTCCGTGAAGCGAACGGGTATAGTCTATCCAAGGTCATCTGATGATCCTAGGACGCACATGGGTGGAGCGCAAGCGCTGGAGTGCTTTCCACCCGGCGTATCGTTGAATGAGCTCGCGATGAGTGGCGCAGGCCATGTCAGGACGTTGCGAAGGCTTATTTTTCCTTGGTACTCTGGATACCTACCCACCGCTAGCGAGTATCGCGCGGAGACCTCATTATGAATCAAGCGCTGCGCCTATCAACGTTTCCAGTGACCGAAGAGTGTATTGGCGATGTTGTCGATTTTGAACACACTCAGCCGTGGATTTATGGCATCGATAATCCTTACCTCCACGGAGCCTATGCGCCGACGACGCTAGAACTATCCGAGTCTGGTCTGTCTATCGAAGGCGAACTACCAACTGACCTCGTGGGAACCTATTTCCGTAACGGACCGAACCCCATTCACCAGCCCGGCAATCGATATCACCCTTTTGATGGCGATGGCATGGTTCATGCGGTGTCCTTTTGTGAGGGAGAAGCTGGCTATCGCAATCGATACATTGATACGGTAGCACTGACTGCCGAGCGCGCTGTGGGACAGTCAACGTCTAATGGTGTCATGGGCCCCTTTGACTTTGAGACGTCTGAATTCGGCATTAAAGATACCTCCAATACAGATTTGTTCTATTACGCGGGGAGTCTCATGACGTTGTGGTACAACGCGGGACATCCTTACCGGTTGGATCCACAGACGCTCGAAACAACCGGCTATTTTGAGCTGGGAGGGCGTCCGCAACGCAGGCTGTCGGCGCACTCAAAAGTCGATTGGGCTACTGGCGAACTGTTATTTTTTGACTACGGTGATGAGCCGCCCTATATGACTTACGGCGTGGCAGACCCGTCGGGACAGTTGCAGCATGAGGTGGCCATCGATTTGCCCGGTCCGCGTCTACCTCACGACATTGGTTTCACGCCCAATTACACTATTTTGCATGACCTGCCGTTTTTTCATGATCCCAAAGTGTTGCAGCGACATCATTTACGGGTCCTGACATTTCACCGCGATATCCCCACCCGCTTTGGGTTAATCCCACGGCACGGTCGTGGCGAAGACATTCGCTGGTTCGAGTGCGAACCTTGTTACATTTTGCATGTGAGTAATAGCTGGGAGGAGGGCGACTGGGTCGTGATGGATGGGTGTCGATCTAGAAATCCTATGCCGGCCGTCACCAGTGGTGAGGGAGAACTGTCCCACATGTTGGCCTACATGCGGCTTGAGGCGAATAATTATCGTTGGCGCTTCAATCTTAGAACGGGAGAGGTCCGCGAGGGTGACATTGACGATCTCAACACCGAATTTAATAAAGCCAATCCACTGTATGCAGGTATCAAGAGCCGTTATGCCTACCACCAGCGCATTCCTCTGCTGGAAGAGGGTGGACATACTTTGCGGTTCACCGGCTTAGTTAAATATGACAACGAAACCGGTTCGCGGCAGCAATGGGATTACGGAGCAGGCGTTTTTGGCAGTGAGGCGGTCTTTGCCCCAAGACAGGGAGCAACAAGAGCGGACGCAGAGGATGATGGCTATGTCATTACCCTCGTGACTGACTCGCAAGACTGGAGCTCCCATTGCCTCGTATTTGACGCCACCGACGTGAACGCGGGCCCATTAGCACGCATTAGCTTGCCGCAGCGGGTGCCGTCTGGATTCCATGCCAGCTGGGCACCGGGTATCTGACTACCGATGAGTATTGTGACGGCTAGATTTTGATCAATACCAGTATTGCGACCAGCACCATCAAACCTGCCGCGACTTTATTCAGCGCCGCCAAGTGTTTTTCGCTGCTCAAGAGTCGACGTAGGCCGCTCCCGCCGCTTGCGTAAAGACTCATTGATAAAAACTCTGAGGGCAGGATTACACCGAGAAAGACCATTAATTGATGAGGCACTGCAGTGGCAGACGACATGAACCCGGGAAGGAGTGCGATCATAAATCCCCAGCCTTTTGGATTCATCACCGCGGTGGTATATCCCAGTGCCAGTAGTGCGGCTGGTGTCACTCGGGGCCGCCCTTCGCCTTGCTCAAAGCGCGCCGGTGCCGTCCAAAGACGATACGCCACCCACAATAGATAGGTGCCACCGATCAGCGCCAGCAGGGTAAAATAGGCCTTAGGCAGCGCTTGGATCCACGCGAGTAACACAACGCAAGTGACGACGACGGTAGCCACGCCGGCAAGCTCTCCCCACATCATCCAGAGCGTGTGGCGGTAGCCCTGCGACAGACCGACGGTAAATGCCAAGGTCATACACATGCCGGGTGTTAGCGAAATAGCGGCAATCGTCGGGATAAAAATCCAGAGCAGATCAGTACTCATGTTTTAGTGCTCGTTGTCGAGTTGTCGCGGAGACTTAGTGTCGAGTCGCGTCAGCGAGCTGACGATACCCTGCGCCCATCGGTTCGATGACCGACAGGTCTCGCTCTTGCAACCGCGGTGCAATGGGGTACATACAGGTACACCCTAAAACCACCGCGCTATCGGGGTGGCGTGCATTGACGCGTTGAATGGCAGCGGTGATCTTATCCAGTGTCGTGATTCCGCAAGCTTGTGCCGTTGCCATCGCCTCCAGCGGGCCGGATGAGGTGGCTAGTAGCGTATCGTCAGACAAGTGCACGATCTCATCGCAGTATTGCGTCAGCTTGCTGTCGGCGAGCATTGCGTCATAAATGAAGCGCATTGCAGGTGGCCACAGCGTTACGATGCTAAAAGAACTCGCGGATGTTAATGCGTATTGGAGAGCACCTGATCCCGCCCCCATCGCGGGGATCGATAGCACTTGATTGAGTGCACTGAGGCCATAGTCTCCAACGGTATTAATATAAACCGCATCGGCGCCCGCATCAGCCGCTTCAATACCGGCTGCCAAATAAGCCTGCTCACATTTCAGCCGGTCATTTGGTGTGAGAGGAAAAGAGGCTCCCGGTACTGGCAATAAAGTCGTATCGATGCCACTCACCTGCAGCGGGACTGGCACAGTGGTGTCATCGAGTATTGGGGTTGCATCGCCAGAACCCAGTACCGCAATACGGGTTGCACTCATACCGCATTTCTCCTCGTGGACACATCTCTGATTGAAAAAGAGCGATGGCCGCTGCTTATCGCCACTGGGGATCGCCCTAGTTGATGAGCAGCCGTCGCCGCCCTTAGCGGGGCAACGGTATCACATGGCCATCTAGCACTTGAGACAAAATGCCCATGAGGACCATGGGAAGATGTGAGGGGCCGGAGCCGCTTGTTGTGACAGCAATTGAGAACGCGTTTCATGTGCCTGAGCCTGCGCCAAGATTTGGGGCGGACATCTCGCTCGGATCGGCGTTTTAGTGCCTAAAGAGGAGGATCAGCAGTGCCAGCAATTGAACCATATTGATACCGACCGACCATCGATGCAGACGAGCAAACTGCTGTCCGGCGTCGGCATCGCCACCGAGTTCAGCGTCCCGGAGTCGGTTAATGCGCGGCACCAAAATTTGCCGCACCCAACCAGTAGAGCCGGCGATAATGAAACAGATCGCGGCAGCCAGTGGCGAAGTCATGGCAAAGCAAAACCCTGCGATTCCCGCCCCGAGGATGAGTGCTAGGTAGTAACGAGGAAACAGGCGCCGTAAAAACTGGCCCGCCTCGGCTTCTGGAAGGCTCTGGAACACAGTGGGGGCGATGCCTGCTGCAAAAAATACCATGCTGCCTAAGGTGGCTGCCACAACGTATAACGCAATCGTTTCCACTCAGGGCTCCTTACTTCGATCGTTGCTTGTACTGGGTCGGGCAATAGCCTCGTAACACCGTTGGGTCGCGTCGCTGGGCGTGTTTAGTGCTTCGACCGGAGACGCGTTGCCGCCAATTACGAAAGGCGCGGGGCTTTAGCTCGGAGCGCATCAATGTAATCACAGCCGCTTCTGTCAGACCATAAAGCGTTTCGATGGCCTCGAAGGGAGTGCGATCCTCCCACGCCATCTCAATAATACGAGAGACGTCAGGTGTGGCTATCTGTGGCGATGGCGTGTTCATAATGCCCGTTCAGATCGTTTTGACAGAGCCGGTACTCTAGCGAATCTGTCTGCGGAAAGAAGGTCATAAACGGATCGACCTCCTGCGACCGGAATAACCCTCTCTGTACCATTGACGAATACCATTGCCGCGCCTACGGTGAAATCACGAGCGGTGAGGCAAAACGATGCGGGTGTTAGTGGCAGGTGCTACGGGTTACATGGGGGCAGCGGTTCTGCGAGAACTGGTGGCGCGTCGTGTCGATGTTGTGGCGCTGGTTCGGCCAGGGCGTTTATTACCCGAAGCACTGCGAAAGGCGGTGACAGTTGTGGAAGCCGATGTGGTCGAGGACATTAATTGGAGCGAGCAGATCCCCGCAGTCGATGCGGTGATTTCGTGTTTAGCTAGCCGCAACGGCGCGCCAGATGATGCTCAAAAGGTGGATTATGACGCTAATAGGCGGCTGCTCGACTGGGCTGAGCGCTATAACGTTGGTCATTTTGTTCTGCTTTCAGCGATTTGTGTACAAAAACCGCGCCTGGCATTTCAGAGAGAAAAATTGCGGTTCGAGCGCCTGCTCAATGATTCAGTGGTGCCGAGTACCATCGTCCGTGCGACCGCTTTCTTCAGATCCTTGGTCGGTCAGATTGACCGGGTCAAGGCGGGTAAGCCCTTTCTGCTGTTTGGGAACGGCGAGCTGACTGCTTGTAAACCGATTTCGGATAGTGACTTAGCTCGCTTTATCGTTAACCAGCTCGACGAACACCGCGAGGGCACGGTGGTGCGCCCCATTGGGGGTCCTGGGCCTGCAATAGCGCCGGCGGCGCAAGCGGTCTTGCTTTGCAATGCTGCTAACGTACCCCTGAAAACCCGATCGCTCCCCCCGCAAATGTTTGACTGGTTGCGCTGGCTGCTGATGCCGCTGGCGTTAGTGTCTCCCAGTTTTGCAAAGCGGGTAGAGTTTCTGCGCATTGCTAAGTTTTATGCGACGGAGTCAATGCTGTGTTGGGATCACGACGATCAGCGCTACGATGCTGACGGCACGCCAGAGTTTGGCACCGATACGCTTGCTGCTTTTTATCAAAGGGTATTATCCGGAAGTGAGTCCGCCCCCGAGCGGGGCGAACACCGTTTATTTTAGGTGTCGATCGTGTCAGTCGCTCAGATCTTCCCCTAAATTAATTGTCGAAGTGCGCTGCGATGCCCAACTCAGAATCGCCAATGATAGTGCCAATAGCAGTACTGCACCTGCCTCAAAAAGCAGTTTGCTGGGCTCTGCTTCTTTGCCCTGCAAAATAATGAGACGGGTAATGCCAGTGATAGCGATTAATACAGGCAGTGTGACGGGAACGCTATGGGTAGCATAATAGGCGTAGGCCATACCGATCACCTCGAGATAGATGAAAAGCAGTAAGAGGTCTGCGAGTCTGACCCGACCTGCTTCTGCAAAATGGATCAGCTCTAGTGCCACCGCTAACATGGTCAATAAGCTGATGATGACCAGCAAGACGCGCTCCGCAATACTGAAAAACCCCAGTACACTGCGATCGACTTTGCGTGTTGCCTCCGGGTAATCGTTACCGACTGGCTGTTTGGACATCACCACTCTCCCTGCTCAATCATCATTAGGTTTACCCGCGAGTATACGCCGTGGTTCCTCGTTCGCGATGATTTAACGCAACGGGTGATGCCACGGTCGTGCCATCACGAAAAGTCTGGGATGACTTTTTCGGCGGAAATCCATGGCAATGCGGTGACTTCCGCTTGACGCCAGCCATCCCCTGCATCTAGCCAAATAGCGGTTCCCGGCGTGGCTAAGCCATGAGGTACGTTGATTAAGGCAATATTGTGCGCCAAGCGCGGTGAATAGACGTAGCGCGTGACGTGTCCCACCACCGTATCGTCGACTTTGATGGACATAAAATGAGCATTCGGTCGAACGGGATCGCCCCCGAAATTGGCGCCGACAAGGCGTCTCTCTGGACCGGTTTTGGCGATAGCCTGTAAGGCGCTCTTGCCAACGTAGTCCTGCTCCTTGTCGATATCGAGCAATCTATCCATGCCAATCGTAAAAGGGTTGTCTTGCAATGTGATATCGCTGCAATAAGACAACAGACCACCTTCAACACTGCGCGCCAGGGAGGGGCAGGCCGGTTGAATGTCATACTCGGCGCCCGCCTCCATGCACCGATCCCACAGCTCCGTGCCGCGGTGACGATCAAGTAGGATGATCTCGTAACCAAGTTCGCCGCTCCAGCCAGTGCGGCTCAGTACCACCGGAATATCGCCAACGGACGTGTGGGTAAAGTGGTAGTAACCCATTTCGATCGCGAGATCACCAAACAACTTGTGGGCGACCCGAGGCGCCAATGGCCCTTGCAGCTGCAGGGGAGACGCGTCGGGTTCTCTGACGGTCACATTAAGCCCACTTTGCGAAGCAACGCCTTTTGCCCACAGCAGAACATCGCCATCACCTGGCGATAACCAAAAATGATTCTCTGCGTGACGATACAGCACCGCATCGTTGATGATGCCACCATTATCGTCGACAAAAACCACATAGCGTGCCCGATGAATAGGGCACTGCTCAACATCTCGCGGCGTCAAGATTTGCGTGAGGGCCAATGCGTCTGGCCCGATGATTTCTATCTGCCGTTCCGCAGAAACATCCCATAATGAAACGCCTTCTACGATGGCCCAATACTCGGCGTCAGTGTCGCCGTAGCTGGTTGGCATGAACATGTGGTTATAAATGGTAAACGCCTTGGCGCCTGCCCTAATAGTGGCATCGTAAAACGGTGACTTGCGGACTCGGGGCCCAATGGTGATCGCAGGATGAGTCATGGTATTTGCTCCCATAGCCGTGGGTTTAATGCGGCTATTTGTGCCGCTCGCTGCGGCGGTGATGGTCGTGGTTAGCGTGTCAATTTTCGCGCTGATTGTGCCGCCGAATGGTCCAGAAGCAAAGCGAAAAAACTGATTTCTGATCGTTGTTTATCGATGCAGATATCCGCCTCGTGCGTGCTAATGAATCGGCAGTACGGCCCTTTGGTCCGACGTCCCTTTTCGCGCCCGCTCTGCTAGCCAATCTCGGCCAAAAGCGCTAAGTGGTTGCCTCGGTCAGTATGAGTTCGACCGAGGGGTCATACTCTTGCTCAGAGGTCGGTTCGACGGTTGACTCCGGCTCATCTCCGGAACGTGGGTCTTGCTCAAAGGCAGCAGGTGCCATTGCAGAGGTTGAGGCAATAAAAGCACTCTGATCGTCGATGCCGACTGAGGTTTTCCCCGGTGGCTGAAACGCAATAAAAATACCGGTGGCAACACTGGCGCATCCCAGCAAGCCGAAAAGAGCCTCGTTACCCATGAGCCGCATAGCCCAGCCAATGATGAGTGAGCCCCCTGCCGAGCCCAGTGCACAGAGCAGCAATACCGAGGAGCCAAGTGTGACGAACTCGTCTCGTTTCGAATTGTCCGCCGCCTTCGCGAGGGAAATCGCGTACAGAGAGTTCGCGGCGGCTCCAAAAGCAAAAGCACCCAACAGCAACTCCTGCTGTGTTTCGGCATACAGGAGTCCAAAGGCCGACAGACCACTGGCGGCACACAGCGCTGACAGGACAAAACGTCGGTCAATCCTGTCGGACGCCATCCCAATGGGATACTGCGCGAGCGCACCGCCGATGATATTGGCGGCAATAAAAGCGGGAACAAAAGACGGATCGTTTGTTTGCGCGAGCACGTAGATAGCGCCCAGCGCCCAAAAACTGCCGGTAATCACGCCTGACCCCAATCCGCCCGCGAAGGCGGTGTGCGAGCGTCGATAGAGCTTAGAAAAACTAAAGCGCGTGGCGGGCACGGGGACTGGCGCTAGTGATCGCGTCAGGCTCACGGGTACGATGGCGCAACCGACCAGCAGCGAGACCAATATAAAGGGGTAAAGCGGGTTCGTTTCTGCCAAGCCCAGCAAATACTGGCCTACTGCCATTGAGCTCAGAACAATAGCCGTATAGACCGCCAGGATCCGACCGTGCCGGCTGGTATCGGTTTGCTCGGTCAGCCAACTTTCGATGACTGTATAAGCGCCACACATTACCGCTCCAAGGACGAAGCGGATGGCGATCCAGAAAAAACCCTGATCGACCAAGCTCAAGCAAAGAAAGCTACAGAGAAAGGTGGCCATCAGGGCCGTAAAGCTGCGAATGTGCCCTACCCGTGCAATAACCGGTGGTATCAGTAGGGCACCGGGCATAAAGCCGGCAAAGTAGGCTGAGGCACTCAATCCTATCAGGGTTTGCGACATGCCTAACTCGCTGGCACGCAGCGGCAAAAAGGTCATATGCAGGCCGTGCCCCGCCAGCAAGAAAGCCGTCGTGAAAAGGAGAGAAGATACCGGTTTAAGCGTGCTCATGGGACTGATTTCAGTGTGCGAGACAGGCGCGCATTTTGCCTAAAAACGGTTAGCCTGCAAGTCACAAATTTGTGAATTTTTGGCGGAGACAACGGGACCAGTAAAAGCACCCAAAATGACACTCATTTGCCGTGCTGAACGGACTGAATAATACCAGCCCTGATCGCTTTAAATGGCGTCTCAGTGCCACTTTGATATGGCCATGTTGCCGAGTGGTCTGTGGGCGTTTTTACTCCGAGGTGAGTGCCTGCCAGCCCGCTTGAGTGAGACCACGTTCGTTGATCAGGCGGTGCAAGGCCGAAATATGTGCCGGGCCTACTTCGCAACAGCCGCCAATAATCGTGGCACCCAACTCGAGCCACTGTGCTACGAACAGTGCGTATTGATCGGGGTTGAGGTCATTTCTCGCTTCGAGGACATCCGCTACGCCCCCGGGTTCCAACGCATCAATGGCGGTAAACCCATTGGCATAGGCGCCGAACGGCCATCCCGACTCCGCCAAGACGGGGAGCGCTTGTGATACCGCTTCGGGCTTTGAGCAATTGATGACCACCGCTAAGGGATCCCAAGGAGCGATCGCCTCGAGCGTATCCGAGAGGGATTCCCCCGAGCGAAGGAGCAGGCCATTATCGTCGGAGACCGTCAATCCAAGCACAATACGGGTGTTTGCTTGGGCCGCTGCGGTTAGCACGCCCTTGGCTTCTGCGATCGAGGGAATGGTTTCGGCAATAAAACCGTCGACAGCCGCGACTTGCAGTTCAATCAGCTCGCAGTACTCCTCCACCATCTGTTCAAACGGCAGCTGTGTGTCAGCGCGGTAGCTGGCCACCAGTGGTGGTAGAGAGCTAATGAGCGCTGTATCGGGAGCGTTCGCCGCTTCAATGCCCTTCTGCGCTAATTCCCGAGCTCGATCAAGGTGCGTTGCTAATGGCGCTAACCCCTGGCCACGTGCTAAACGCGCTCGGGTTACCGCATAAGTATTGAGGCACGCAATTTGCGCGCCAGCAAGACAGAAATCGCGATGGACCTCAGACACTAAGTCGGGTGCTTCTAGCATGACCTGTAACGACCAATGATGATGGGCGGGATCGGCGCTGCGGCGGATCAGTTCTTGCCCTAAGCCGCCGTCAAGGAGTAGTACATTTTGTGCCATGCTCGGAGTGCTCTTTTAGGTGCGTCGGAAGTGGCATCGGGGTGATGATGCACGTTACATCTTTATACTGACCTGCCTGATCGATAGCAACAACCCGTAAAGTGCGCGTCTAACTTGGCGACGCCATACCACTTGTTGCATGGCGATAAGTTGCTGCGGTAAGGGCAGCCCAAATCGACCAAGGCAATTTTAGGTGATGTCAGTCGGGATGTACTGCCTAGGGAGATTGCTGGGAGACGGACGGGTGCGTACCCTGCCTACATGCCGATATTGTTGCCGCTTTGATGACTCCCTTTGATCTGTTGATGACCGTTGTCAGCTGTGTCAGCTTCATGTCGCTTGTCGCCGTGGTTTCCTGGTTAAAAACGCGCGGTACCGTCGATACCGGCACAGGCTACTTTTTGGCGGGGCGTGGGTTGGGGGCAACCTTTATCGCCGGGTCATTGCTACTGACCAATTTGTCGGCTGAACAGCTGATCGGACTCAATGGGTCTGCCTATGGCTACAATCTGAGTAGCATGGGTTGGGAGGTGACGGCAGCCATCGCTACTGTGCTGATGGCCTTTATTTTCTTACCCCGTTACTTAGCCGGCGCTTTTACAACGCTGCCTGAATTTCTTAGCACCCGATTTGATGGGGGCGTAAGACGGATGACGGTCATACTGTTCATGCTGGGCTATGGTCTGGTGACCATCCCAAGTGTGCTGTACGCCGGATCGATCGCCGTGATCAAGTTATTTGATATTCCTGCCTTACTGAATCTGAGTTATTCGACGTCACTCGTCATGACCATCGTGGTTATTGGCTTGTTAGGCGCCTCATACGCCATCCTCGGTGGCCTCAGGGCCGTGGCCGTATCAGACACCTTGAATGGGGTGGGGTTACTACTCGTGGGGGTGGCAGTCCCCTACCTTGGCCTACAAGTCTTGGGGGAGGGCAGTGTGGGGCAGGGCTGGAACACGGTGCTGACGGCCGAGACCCATAAACTCAATGCGATTGGTGGGCCATCCGACCCGACACCCTTTGCCACGCTGTTCACGGGGATGATTCTGGCCAATTTGTTCTACTGGTGTACTAACCAGTACGTGATTCAGCGCACGCTGGCTGCGCGCAGTCTCGCTGAGGGGCAGAAAGGGGTACTGCTCTCTGGCTTTTTTAAAGTGTTGGTGCCCCTGCTGATGATGATACCCGGCGTGATTGCCTATCATTTATACGGGCCAGAGTTGCACCCCATCGACCTTGCCTACCCACAATTAGTGCGGGATGTATTACCCGTTTATGCAACAGGTTTTTTCTTGGCGGTGTTACTGGGAGCCGTGCTCAGCTCCTTTAATTCACTGATTAATAGCGCCGCCACGCTGTTTTGTATCGACGTCTATCAACCTTGGGTGGGCAGGCCGGTCACCGATGAGGCGTTGTTGAGAACGGCGAAGCGAGTGGGATTGACGATCACTGCCTTCTCCTTGATCGTCGCGCCATTGTTGCAGTTTGCCCCCGATGGCCTTTGGCAACTCATTCGCATTTTTACGGGCTTCTACAACATACCGATGATTGCGATTGTCATTGTGGGGCTCTTTACCCAACGCGTTCCCGCGAGCGCTGCCAAGTTGGTGATCGTGTTTCATATTTTGGCTTATGGCCTGTTCCAATTTTTGTTCAAAGAACTACTGCCGATACATTTCCTGCATCTGTACGCCATCCTCTTTGTCATTGAAGTGATCATGATGCTGGTTATGGGGCTATGGCGACCGCGACTGAGCCCGGCTCCATTGCCGCTGGAAGCGATGGTAGACCTCACGCCTTGGGCGTATGGGAAACCCTGCGCTGTGACCCTGCTTTCCTGTGTTGTTGCGCTTTACGTCACCTTTTCGCCAATGGGGTTAGTCGCAGGGGGCTCTATTTATTTCGGCGATATCTTATTGAGTCTGGCCGCGCTCAACGCCTTGTTATGGCTCTGGTGGTATCGTCGCCTGCATCGTGAACCGGAGGCGCACTGATGGGCGAATCTAAAGCGCCTTTGTGGGGCCGTGTGGCGGATAGGGTTGCATCACTCACGCCAGAGAATCCCCATCGCATTCAAGACGGCAAGCCTAGGCTCCTCATCGTTGGTGCGGGGATGATGGGCCGAGAGCATTTGCGGGTCACCCAGCAGCTCGGATGGGCCGAGGTACAAGGCATCGTCGATCCTTGCAATGCCAGTGTTGAATGGGCGCAGTCTGACTGGGCCCTGCTGTCGAGCCAGCCGCTACAGGTATACGCAGACCTGCGCGACGCCTGTTTGGACAGTGCCGTCGATGCGATCGTGATTTGCTCACCAAACCATACGCATTATGACGTTTTAAAAATTGTGTGTGAGTCAGGCAAGCCCATTCTGTTGGAAAAACCCATGGCGACGACGCTCGCTGATGCACTGGAGGTCGTTCGCTTGGCCCGCGAGTATCCGAGTGTGATTCAGTTAGGGATGCAATATCGTTTCAAGGCGCAGTATGTGGAGGCGTTGTTCGAAATTCAGACGAAGGCGTCTCTCGGTCCAGTGAAGACCGTAGCGATGTCTGAGTACCGACCGCCCTTTCTCGACAAGGTGAATCAGTGGAACAAGTTCAATCGTCACTCTGGGGGGACGCTGGTTGAGAAATGTTGCCATTACTTTGACCTGATGAATGTCATCGCGGCATCACGCCCCAAAAAGATTTATGCCAGCGGTGGCCGAGGGGTGAATTTTCTCGAGTTTGAGTGGCAGGGTGTGCCGTCTGATATTGACGATCACGCGATGGTGATCATTGATTACGACAATGGTATCCGCGCCAGCTTTACCCTCAATATGTTTTGTCAGGAGTTGTATGAAGAGTTGGTGGTAGTGGGGGAGTGCGGTCGGTTAGTGGCGAGCGAACAAGCTAGCTTTCACCCGAATACGCCCTCTGAGGCAAGACTACAGGTAGAGGTACCGGAACACCCAGCATATCGACCTCAAGGCGTGGGTTATCCGCCTTGGATCGAGGAGACGGGGCACTATGGCGCCACCTTTTTCGAACATATCGCCTTTCACCAACAGTTGGCGGGAGAAAGAGTAGACGCCGCGACGCCGCAACAGGCACTCTGGTCCCTGATTGTGGCCAGTGCGGCCCAATACTCTATGGTGTCTGGCCAAGCGGTGGAGGTTGCGACTTTCTGCGCGCAAGAAGGGCTGGAAGATTTTTTCGAGGGCAATGAGGTTGGTTAGTCGCGTCTTGATCGACGTTCGATGATTCAGCGTGTTTGATAGCAATGTCGTTTAAAGGGAGAGGCATGTGGTAGCGAAGATACAGGTGGGCAAAGGAGAGATGCCTGCAGTCGGTTTAGGCTTGTGGAAAATTGCGCGCGAGGACACCCCTGAAATGGTCCGGGGCGCGATCTCAGAGGGCTATTGTCACCTCGACAGTGCCGCCGACTATGGCAATGAAGCAGAGGTCGGCGAGGGGATCCGTTTGGCGTTGCAGCAAGGACTGGTCGATCGCGAGTCCCTGTGGGTGACTTCCAAGCTTTGGAATACGTATCACCGACCAGAGCACGTTCGATCCGCCTGTGAACGCACTCTGAAA
>ERZ802830.2507-NODE-2507-length-16493-cov-9.38332_pt1 | contig 16493 bp, 14 predicted proteins | sample MGYA00345654_ERZ802830 | MGnify/ENA primary metagenome ERZ802830 (study PRJEB30503, sample SAMEA104212375) | marine metagenome | biome: Westerlies Biome; feature: [SRF] surface water layer (ENVO:00010504) within the epipelagic zone...; material: water...
CGGTCAATCTCTGTCCGCAAGGCGGTGAACTCTGACTGGAGATAGGTCCGGTCGGCAGCAGCGGTAGTGCCGGTTCCGGCCTGCACTGCGAGTTCACGCATACGCTGAAGCATCGTCGTGATTTCGTCGAGCGCACCTTCAGCGGTATTCACCATGCTGACCGCGTCATTGGCGTTGCGTATGGCGGCGTCGAGGCCCCGGATCTGGGATGACATGCGGGTGCTAATGGCCAGGCCAGCAGCGTTGTCGCCCGCTGAGTTGATTTTTCTACCGGTGGAGAGTTGCTCCATCGCGGTACCGAGAGCCCTTTCATTTTTCATCAGGCTCGATTGTGCCAGGGATGCGGCGATGTTGGTATTGACTACAGCCATGATAGGCCTCCTTGTATCTGTTTACAGTGAACACTTTGGGCTGACATCTTTGCCCTTTTTCTGTCAGCTGTCGCGCTGATAACTGAGGTATCGGTTTGGCGGAAATCAACTTTAGGCGACAGCGAGATTTTTTTATAAAAAATGCATAAGTAATTGTTTATTAGACATTTAATTTTTAAAGCGAGGTTGGTATTTTTGCGTCTAGCGGTGATGAGAGCAGACATCGCCACTAGTACCCGTTACCATTTAGCGTGACGTTTAGGCCTGTTCTAACTGGAGGGACACAGAAATTTATATTCCGGTAGTTGAGCCCATTGATCGCATGTGTGCCGAAGCAATAGAACTTGGCAAGTCGGGCGATATAGACGGTGCAAGAAAAAAAATGGATCGAGTCAGAACTCTGCGTTCATGGCTGGCGCGGTCCGTGATGAGCCAAAAATCAGAATCCATCGAGAGTTGGGCGTCGGAAGCAGCAATATCAGGAGCTGAAGCCGCGGTTTATCGTGAGCAAGCTGTGCGTTTAAATCAAAGATTGGATGTGTTGAGAGAATGGATCTCGCAAGTTGTTTCGCAGTTCTCGACTGAAGAGCTGTTGTCCAGCAGCGCGGGCGTGCAACTATTTTTAGATCATTCCCTCCCCGGAGTTTGGGATTTCTCGCAAGATATTGCTGTGCTACATGGAGCGGAGCGGTCGGTCCTTCAGGCAGCGCTAGTCGCGCGAGGCCAAAAAAAAATTGTCGTGATTGATCCGGGTCGTGAGTACCAAAATGACCAGCGAGACATGCCAAAGACTCCAAATGCTTCGACTCGCCAAGAATCCTCTTTTGATTTGGTGACGTTTAAAAGTGGCTCTTCGCCCGACACTGAGCAGTTTTCGGCACTGCTAGGTGAGGAGATTCCCTCGATCGCACTGATCGGCGACAAGCCAGATGCCGAGGTAGACCGAGACTTTGAGCGTATCTTCAAATCGGTGTCGGCCGTTCTCTTGGGGAAAAAATCAGTCAAAGAATGGCCAGTAATTTTCACCCACCAGTGGTTGGCCCGGCTTACGGATCTGGTAGGTATGCCCAGCGTGACGAGTCTGAAGTCGCAGTTCAAGGGGCAAGATATTCTTATAGCTTCGCCCGGTCCGTCTCTTTACCAGTCGCTATCTGCACTCAAGGATCAGCGAAATCAGTTTCTGGTCATATCCCCAATTCGATCACTATTAACCTTGCTTGAAGCGGGTATTACTCCTGACTTTGCGTTTCATGTGGACGCCACGGATTTTTCGCGCATCATTCCAAAGCACGCAGGCCTGTCGCAGGTTCGGTTGATCTGCACCGACTACGCGCATTCTTCCGTTTTCGCAGCCGGATTTGGCGAGGTTTACACAGTGCCTGACCCCGCAATGGTTGGAAATTCGATAAGTGATGCTTGCCACGGTGCAAGTGTGCCGGTGCTTCAAGGGGGTTGCGTAGCCACTTGTGCTGTCGGGTTGGCTGCCCAGTTTGAGGTGAACTCCATCACTTTGGTCGGCCAGGACCTTAGCATTTCTCGCGGAAGATACGTGAGGCAGGCAGAGGGGAATATTGGTGGTGGCGACGTCGACGAGAGCGATGATGACTATCTTACCTGCCAGGGAATCGATGGAGAGCGACTGAGGACGCAGGAGGACTATCTTTGGTTCATCGGCGAAATGGAAAATGCCGCAAGGCTTTTCTCACCCGGGATTCGTTTAGTAAATTCTACCGCCCACGGTGCCTATTTGGAGGGATGGGAACACAGCGTATTGGAGAACCATCCCTTTACAAGTGGCAGCGAGAAACGCCGGCCCCCCAAAAACTATGGCAATGTTGACGAAGATGAGATTTCTCGCCAAGAGCGTATTATTTGTGCGATCAAAACTGAAAAAGAAGTGTTAGAGGAGGCAGCTCGTATCTGTTCGAATCTCGCAGCGCTTCTCGGCGACCTAATCGAAACGCAAAGTAATGATGTGACCGACGTAGATACGGCAGAAGAGCGCCTCTCCGAGTTATTATCTGCCAGGGGATCCATCTTGCGTTTTTATACTTCGAGATTTTCTATGGCGCTTCAGGCCGCCTCTAAATCTGTTACCAACTTGACCGAAAATCTAATTATCTCTGCGGAGTATTATCGCCTTATCGGGCCGCGAGCAGAAAAACTTGCTGGACTGCTTGAGGCGTCTTTAAAAAAATTGCAGGGCGAGTTGATGAATGAGGGCAGAACAATTGACTAGCCAAGACTGCGCAGTTTGCAAACTAATCCGGACCTACCTCTTCTTGGCGGTCCCGCTACTGGCGCTGGTTGGCGCGCGCTCGATGGAGGGGGGCGATAAAGCTAGCCTGTGGTTGGCGCGGGTTGAGTTGATCGACCTGCTTGCGTGGGGCGCATTAGCGGCATTGGTTGCTATTACGCTTTACCGCGCATATGACGAGTTTTACCTGCCGCGCCGTCGTCTCAGAGCCTTAGAGGCCGCCAAGAAACGTTTTGACAGCCTTGTGGATGAGCCGGAAACTTCGAGCGAGGGTGCAACGGCCGCACCGCAAAAAAATAGTGACTAGCAAGCCCAATTGCTGGCAGTGTCGGTATTTTAAAATCACCCACCACAAACCGTTCCCCTATGCCTGCGAGGTGATTGGATTTAAGTCGCGCCAGTTGCCCTGCTTGGAGGTGCTTCGCGTTGATGGCCGGGAGTGCCGGCGCTTTGCGCCCAAACTAATGCCTGCCGCAAAGTGAGTGGGCGTGGTGAGAACTTAGCGCGGCGGTAACCTTGCCCGCCCTTTTTTACCGCTGTTCCTTACTCTTTCACCAGCAAAAACGGTTGCGGTATGTCGCGTGACTGCCTGCAGAAAACGCGACCCTGGTAGCTGTAAACCGAGCAGCGGAACTTGTCCTGATGCAACCCCTTCGATCCGGTCCAGAAATTTGCAACCTCAAGATCAGGGAATACATAGGGGTTGGCGGCGGGGTTGATGCATTCACTCTCAAGGAGGTCCGGGGCTTCGCCCTTTTCTGGCAGGCGCCAAGGCTCGCCCGTTTTTTCGGCCACCTCTGCTGCATAGGCCATGGCTTCGTCCCACGTGAGCTTGAGCGATTCGCCGCGGCATCGATAATTGGACATGCGTTGGCCCACGGCGCACTGGGTTACTTTGAGTCCGGTTTCTTTGTGCAGCGCGATACCATCGTCGAGTACCTCATACCCCGATTTATCGAGCCGGCTCTCAAATACGTCGCCACAGTCGGGCATATTGCGTTGGTCACTGCAGCCCGCCATAACGGCACAGGCCGTGATTACTAAGAATCCCGCACAACGTGTTTTAGTGTCCCACATTATTGGATACCCCTCTTGAAGCCAGATTACCCGCTACTTTTCTAAGGGTCCTCTGCCCGCTGGCCGCCGGCTGCACCTGCGCGTTGGCTTTTTAACTTTCACGCAGTGTTAGCGACTCAGTAAATGGACGCTTACCTGCACAAGACCACTGTATGCGTCGCAGGTATTCCTAGCAAGGAGGCATATTGCGTCGCTACCTTTGGCCGGATGTGGGTTATTCGCCGGTAACCCCCTGATTTTGCACCCTACATGCGCGAAAAGCAGACTCTTGCCGGGCGGCCGTCGGGCGTCGCTGGCACTCAGCTCAGCCCGACGTTACTGGTTATTAGTGTTTGCGCGCTAACGGACTGTTTTCACGAAAGCACAGTGCGTCGTAATCGATTGCCTCCGGTCGGCTTAAATAAATCAAATTGCGGAGAGGTCAAGGTTTCTTTTCTCGTACCGATATCGCCTATGAGGGTTCAGCAAATTGACATTATTCGGGTGGTGTAGCAATGCCGAAAAGGTCGCTAGGACGCGATTGGCGTGTGTTGCTATATTAGTGGTCAATTGTGTGACCCAATCCGTCTTTCGAGGAGTCCATCATGGATATTGCAACAATTATTGGCTTGGTGGGGGCCTTTGGCCTCATTTTCATGGCCATTTCCGAGAATGCCGCGGCCTTCGTCGATACAGCCTCACTACTCATTGTGGTAGCCGGTTCCATCGCGGTCGTCATGGCGAGGTCTTCCTTGGGCGAGTTTCTGGGTGCCGTGGGCGTGATGGGAAAGGCGTTTTCCCGAAAGATCGACGACCCTGTGGAGTTGATTACCCAGATCGTTGAACTGGCGAATATTGCTCGAAAAGACGGCATGATCGCCCTCGAGGGACAGGACATTGCCAACCCTTTTATGGCCAAGGCGGTGTCAATGCTGGTAGACGGTACCGACGGCGATATCATCAAGAGCTCCCTCAACCGCGATAACGACATGATGAAGGTGCGCCATGAGATGGGCGCTAACATCTTCAGGGCCTGGGGTGAAATTGCCCCGGCTATGGGCATGGTCGGTACGCTGGCGGGTCTAGTTATTATGTTGGGGAACATGTCGGACCCTAAGGCCATTGGGCCCGCCATGGCGGTAGCACTGCTGACCACTATGTATGGCGCAATCCTGGCCAACGTCATTTGTCTACCAATTGCCCAGAAGCTCGAAAACGCGTCGTTGCTGGAAGCTAACAACAATGAGCTCATCATCGAGGGCGTGCTCTTTATGCAAGAGGGCGGCAATCCGAGAGTGCTGGGCGATATGTTGGCATCATTTATCTCGCCGAAGAGTCGCGAGAAGATTGCTGCAGCCTGATTTCGACGCATGGTATGAGTTGAGATAACACCCCGTGGCTGACGACGACATCAAACCTGACGCAGAGGAATCGGCAGAAGAGCTTGAGGCCGTTGCTACAGAGACTGCAACCGAAGGCGACCAGGGCGCTGACGAAGCGGCCACGAAACAGCCTGAAGAAGTTGCTGCAGAGCAGCCTGCGGATGAGGTTCAAGCACCCGCAGAGGCTGATGCCGTTGCAGACGATACCGCTGAGGCCGCCGATGCAGAGGCAACAGACCCAAATCTGAGCGATAGTAACGACGACGGCGCAGACGAACCCGACGCCGAGAATGGTGCCAGTGGCGATGGGAACGACGCTGTCGCGACGGAATCGCTCGACGCGGCCGGGGATACTGACGGCGATTTGGACGCCGAATCAGATGACGTAACTGAATCAGCCGAGTCAGCCGAATCAAATGACGCAGGGGACTCGGCCGAATCCGACGGCTCTGTGGGCTCAGAAGAGGAGGCAGACGAAGAGGCCGTTGATGAGGATCTGCCGCCACCGGGCCCGCCAAAGCCAGAGGAGCCTGAAGACGACTGTCCCAAATGCGCAGGCGGCGGCGCCCCCGCTTGGATGGCGACCTTCGCTGACATGGCAACGCTGTTGATGGCGTTTTTCGTTTTGCTGTTGAGCTTTGCCGAGACAGAGGTGCCTAAATTCAAGCAGGTAGCCGGCTCGCTGAAGCAGGCATTCGGTATTGAAAAGATTGTGCCGAAGGTCACGATCCCCATGGCGCGCAGTATCGTGGTTGAAAACTTCACTCCCGCCGTTGCTGAGCGCTCGGTAATGGACGTCAAAGAGCAGCAGTCTGATTTTGTCCGCGGCGATTTCATTGAGAAGAAAACCGAAGAAGGCGAATACGAAGACCCGATTGAGAGCGATTTTCAGCAGGTGCAGGAAGCACTGGAGCAGGAGCTCAATAAGGGTATGGCCGACGTGCGGATCGAGAATGGCGAGATCAAGGTCACCTTGGTCGAGTCCGCCTCCGCGGGTGGCAAGGCCGGCAACGAGGGTGAGGGCAAAGGGGGGCAGGTGGCCCAAGAGACGCTGGATGCTGTTGCCAAAGTGGCCGAAGTGTCGGCCACGCTGAGCTCCAAGGTCGGTGTCCACTTGGCCGATCAAGCGCAGGGTAATCGGAGCGGCGCCAGCGCAACCCGTCGCCAATCTCGCACCGGAGACGGGTCGGGGATGTCAAAGTATGACCGCCTGCGCGCTGACTTGTCAGACGAGATTGCCGCTGGACTGGCGGAAGTCGAAAAAGACGGCGACAAGATTATTGTCAGGCTCGCAAGCCAGGGCAGTTTCACCTCCGGGTCTTCAGATCTGAGACAGGCCTTTACGCCCACGCTGACGCGCCTGGGTAATAGCCTCGCGCAATATCCCGGCAGCGTGATGGTTGAGGGGCACACTGATGACGTGCCAGTGGCTTTCAGCGAGCGCTTCAAGTCTAACTGGGATCTGTCCGCAGCTCGTGCCGCATCCATCGCCGATTTTTTGCTGAACTCGACTAACCTCGAGGGAGGCAATGTGCAAATCGCGGGATTTGCCGATACGCGCCCACTCGACACCAACGATACCGCGACGGGCCGCGCCCGAAATCGCCGTATTGAAGTGATCGTGGACGATAACTGAGTGATAGGGGGAGCATAGTCGTGGCTGAAGACGAAAACGTCGACGTCGAAACTCCCGAGGGTGAGGCACCCGAGGCCGTCGAGTCGGAGGCGGCAGAAGCCGCTGGACCCGAGGCTGCCGCGCCTGAAGCCCCTGAGGAAGAGGTTGATATCGGGCCTCCGCCCGAGCCGCCTGAGGAGCTGCCGCCGGTTGAATGCCCAAAGTGCGCGGGCGGTGGTGCGCCCGCCTGGATGGCGACCTTCGCCGACATGGCCACGCTCCTGATGGCGTTTTTTGTACTGCTCTTGTCCTTTGCGCAAATGAACGTTCCGAAGTTCAAAGAAGTCAGTGGTTCAATGAATGACAGCATGGGCGTGCAGCGGGTGGTGCCGGTAGTTGAGCCCCCCACGTCCGATAACATCATTGCGAGCCAGTTTATGCAGGCCAAGGTCGAGCCCACTGCACTCAGCACTATCAGTGAGCAGACTACCGATGAGGAGCAGCCACCGGACCCGGAACTGAAAATCACCACCAAACCCTCCAACGACCCAAGTTCTTCGGACCTGGAGAAGGTCAGAAGCGCGCTCAAAGACGAGATCACGCGCGGTCAGGTTGAGGTGACCGAGACCGATGGCAAGATCAGTGTTGCCATGACCTCTGATCAGAAGGATGGTGAAAATCAGGGCGCAGAGGGGTTAGATACCGGACAGCGGCTTGATGAAGATACGGTCGCTTTATTTGCCAAGGTCGCGCAAGCACAAGCCGAGGTAGTGTCCGAGGTGCAGGTGTTGCGATCGCCCTCTACAGAGCAGCAATCCTTCGACAGCGCGCAAGGCTCTGATTCCCAGGAGGGTGAGGATGTCGCGCAGAGTGAATACGAGCAGATTCGCAGCCGACTGACGACAGAAATTGCCAACGGTCAGGTGAACGTTGAGCGCATAGACGACGAGGTAAAGATCAGCCTCGCTGATCAGGGCGCTTTTGTGAGTGGCAGCGCGGACCTTCGTACAAGCTTTTATAGCGTGTTGTCCAGCGTCGGTCAGGCCCTAGCCGACAGTCCTGGCCAGGTCACGGTCGCGGGGCATACCGATAACGTGCCTGTCGCCTTCAGCGAGCGCTTTCAATCGAATTGGGATCTGTCAGCTGCGCGTTCCGCTTCAGTGGCCGATTATCTGGTAGGCGAAGGCCTCGTTGAGCCCGGCGCCGTGACGGTGACCGGCTATGCCGACACGGTGCCGGTCGCTTCCAATGACACGGCAGCGGGGCGCGCGCAGAATAGACGTATTGAAATCACGGTCAAAGGGGGAGCTGGATGATGTCACGTCACACGTCACACGTGCTTGCAGGAGTCATGCTGGCGATATTGCTCGTCGCTTCAGGAGGCGCCGCAGCTCAGACCAAAGCTCAAAAAGCGTTTTTGGAGCGGGTGAAGTCGGTGTCCACTATCGATGACGCGAAATTATCTAAGGACGCGCTGGTGATCTGGCCGTCTCCCGACGTGCAGTCTGGCCTCAACTACGAAGCGATGGGTGAACAGCTATGTCAGGAGTACAAGACCTACGGCTATCTGGTCATCTGGTTTATGGATTCCTCCAAATACCGCCGCGATACAGAGATGGCCATGTTGCAGAGTTACGTCTGCATAGAAGATGCCTAGTGCAAAGTCATATCAATAGTTTGAAGACCCCTGCAGCCCTAACCCATAAACTTCGCTATTTGGGGCTTGTCTTCGTCTCACTGTTGGTTAGCTGTGGCATCGGTTCGGGTGACAATGATGCGGGCTCAGGTACGGGAGCTGACGGTGGAACCGGCGCGCCTGCCGACGAGCTCGCTATCGAGATCACGGGTCAAACCAAATACCGTGCCGATGAAGGCGTCTCATTAAGCTACACCCTCAGTGGGTCCAGCGCTGATAGCGCTACTGTCACCTATGACGGGCCTGTTGAACTCACCCTCGATATCGATGCTAAAACGATCACCGGGACGGCGTTATTACCCGGCACTTATGTTGTAAAGGTGACGGCTACCGCCGGCTCGGCCACTGCAGAGAGTGAGATTTCGTTATATATCGACGCCAACTTTGGCGGGCGTTATGGCGGCGGCGGAGAGAGCGAATACTCGCTGACGATGGGGCGGAGCCAGGTCACCGATACCGACGAGAATAATTACGTGCTGACGAGATCTGGAACGCTCTATTGGCACTCGCAGGCAACCGACCAGACGGCATTCGTCAACCTGCTCTGCGTCGCGGATGTGGAGGTGAGTGGCGATGAGGCGTCGGGGTCCGGGCAGTGCAAAGAAATTGTCGAGGGCCAGCTCACGGTGCGGACCGTCTCGGGCCTGGTGGTGACCTATAAAGAGACAGGCGCATTAGGCCTCACGTATTCCTATGAAGAGACCAGTGATACTTTTGATATTGATTTTGCGGTCAAGGGTGAAGCCTACGTCTCCCCCGATCTCAATATCTCAGGCATTTACCGCTCTTCACTTCTGGATAATCTCGACTACCTGCGTGTAACGCAGAACAATCTGGTGGGGGACAGCTACAACCTCGAAACAGCTCGATGTGGCGTTACCGCCACGCTGTCCCGCTACGATACCGAACTCATTACGGCGACGGAGGGTGACGGTTCTATCATTCCAGCTGAGGCTATAACTATCGATAATTGTGATCTATCCGATCAGGATGGTTATGCGGTGTCAGTTGGCGAGGCGACGGGGTCGGGGCAGTCCGGGCTGATGCTCATTTTGCAGAGCGGCATCAGTGACAGCGTTGTTCGATTTGATCTGTATACCCGCCGCGGCAGCGAATACTCGGACCCCCTAAGTAAGTTGCGTTACGTTCGCGTGTGTTACGAAGGTGCCCCGACCTCTCAGGCCGTTGAATACGATGTGACCGAAGCTGATTGTGAGGCGCTCACACCTTAAACCGCGTTTCGGCTCTATTTTTCTCTCTTTTTGCCATTTGCCTGTATTGCTGGCTGAGTTCTATGATGTCCAACGAGCAGACTGTGAGGCACTGTCTGGGGGGACTAGCGCACGATGAAGCTTTTTGGTTTTTTTGGTAAATCGTCAGATGACGAGGAAGTCGCCAATGCCGAGGAGGCGACGACGCCTGATATACCCGGCGAGCGTGACCTGCCCGAACCAACACCCTCCTCACAGTCCCCAGTAGCCGCTGATAGGGGGGCAACCATGAGTGATGTAATCAAAGCCGTGACGGATCAGTTTGCGCTGATCAATGTTGATAGCGACGCAGATTTACGCGCAGTCGGCGCAGCCTTGTGCCAGATTCCCGAGGGCATGTCGCCGCTCTCAGAGGGCTTTACTTCCTTCCGTCATGAAGTGCTGCACGCCATATTGATGGCGGGTGAGGTTGAGGGCCTCACCGAGCGAGCGATGATTTTGGATAAATGCCTCACCTCTATTGCAGACTCCCCAGATCTCGCCGAACACGGGATCGCGCTGCAGATTTTAGCTGAGCAGCTGAGCGAGGGCTTCCTGACTGGTGAGGCCGCCAACAGTGATACCGCTGCGGCGAGTGCAGACAGCGACGTTGCAGAGACTTCCGTTGCGTCCTCCGACTCATCGCAAATGGGCGTCGCGTCAGACGCCGAGGCGTCAGCTGATCAAGCGGGCGCAGCGTCCGACGGTTTCTCGGGCGACGATGACAATCAGAGTGCTGCCGTTCAAGGTTCTTCAGAGTTTGTTCCCTCTGAGCCTGCCTCAGCGTTGACTGACGCCTCGCAAATGGTGGACACCAGTTCGGAGACTCCAGTCGGACTGTCTGAGGATGACACAATCACTTCGATTGACGAAGAAGACGAAGTTGCCCACGACTCTGACACTGAACCGCAGCAGTTGATTGGCAAGCTCGCGCATGCAGATCAGCTGATTAGCGCAGTAGGTGCAGCACGGGCGGGCTTGCAAAGCGAACGTGCGGCCGATGCGTCCGACCAGTTTGGCGAGTATGGCGACGATATGACAGAGTTTGTCGGCGCCCTAGGAGGCGTCACGTCAAGTTGCCTCCAGGCCCTGGACACCTGTTTTTCCCGCGAGCTTGACACCTTGTCCCACTACCGGGACGTCTGCGCCGAGCTGGAGCAAGGCTCCGAACGGCTAGCCGATTCCAGTCGATGCATTACGTTTATTGATGCCGGGCTGCGAGGTGAAGCAAGTAGCGATGATCTGTCAGGAACGGAGAATCAATGGCTCAGCTCATTATCGAATGAGCTGGGTAATGTGACGCGGGAGCAAACAGCGATCGCAGCGCAAAAAGGCCAGCAGATCAAAGGGCAGATCGCCGAGATTCAACTCGAGGCGGATCAGGCTAATGAACTGATCAAAAAGCTGGGTGCGGAGACCTTGGAACCCCCCGCAACGGTTTTACAGTCACTGACAGGCGGCGACTTTGCCGCTGAAGAGGGCGAAAACGAGCCCGAGGTGGATTACGAGGACTCGATTGATCAGTACATCGAGTGGATGAAAAAACAACGGGAAGCGATTCGCGAGCAACGTAGAAGAATCGAAGAGCTGGATCATAAGATGGCGGACGCTGAGAGGGATGCAGATCGTCAATATGCGGGTCGGCTCGAGCCTGTTCAGCGCCGCAAAGAGGAGCTGACAAGAAACCTTGAGGATGCGCTCCATAGTGCCAATAAAGATGCGGAAGAGACCAAAGCTCGCCTTGATGTATTGACGCAGGACGCGGCAACGTTGATCGGCGAATATAAATCGGCGGTGGACAGACGCGTTTCGTTTGCGGCCAATGTCGAGGATGCCATGGCCAGCGCAATGATTCGGTTGGGCAAGGTCCTTGATGAGGCCAACATGAACACGTCTCCCGATGCTGTTAGCGAGCAATGAGCACGATTGGACAATCCTGCGGGCGCCGTTTCGCCGCTATTGCAACGCTCTTACTGCTCGGGGCCTGCGCTCAGGATGAACCCACTGAGGCACAGCGTAAGCAATGTTTTGATCGCTATATCCGAGAGCATCAGGCGGAGTATCCCGTTGAGACACTCAAGAAAACGGCGGCCTTAAAATGTTACTCCTGACCACATCCCTAAAGGAATTGGGCCTTGAACTGGTCCGAGTGCTCTTTGTGGGTTTGGTCATTGGTATCTTGGGCGGCCTTGCCGCCAATCTTTTTGTGTTGGGTGTGGGGGCCATTGATGGCCTCATTCGTGAACAGATGGCGACGCAGAGCACTCTCAGCTCGGGGCTGATCCGTTGGGCCGCTCTAATTGCAGGCGCCTTCGGTATCTACGGACTCAAGCAAGCGTTCAAAATGGACCGCTGGCATGGCCCGGCCGACGCGATTTTGGGCGCGCACCGCCCTGACGCATCCTTCCCTGCGCGAGAGGGCTTTATTTCGACCACCGCGGCCTTTATCTCTGCGAGTGCTGGTGCCTCCGTGGGGCAGTATGGGCCGGTATTGCATTTTGGCGCCTCGGTCGGTGCTCAAGTCAGGGCGCTCTTCCCCACCCGTTTGACCCCGGACATTTACCTAGCATGCGGTGTCGCGGCAGCGATTTCTGCGGGCTTTGGCGCGCCGATTGCGGCAGTGGTTCTGGTGTCAGAGGCGGTTCTGAGACATTTCGCCGTTCGGGCGGTAGCGCCCATCACCGTGTCAGCCATTGCTGCCGCGGCAGTCACGCCACTGTTTTTTGATCGGGTGTCACCTTACTCGGTCACTGCCAGCCCCACGGATTGGGGCCTCATCCCCGTTGTGCTGGGCCTCGGCGCGTGTGGCGCTGTGTTGGCCATTGTTTTCATGCGCTCGCTGTTGCGAACCGCCGCTTGGGCGAAAGCGCGTAACAATGACTTGGCCATGCTGTTATTGGCTGCGACGCTCATGGCAGTGATTGGCATGCTGGTGCCAGAGGCGGTTGGCCTGGGAACCCAGTCAGTGAATGACCTGTTGGCAGGAGAGAAGTTGGCGGCCGAGGCAGCGGTCATGTTGATCGCCAAACTGGCGGCGACGGTCATCTGCATTGGTCTCGGACTCGTGGGTGGTGTGTTCTCCCCCGCATTGTTTCTCGGTGCGTCACTGGGGTATCTCGCGGGTTTTGTTGCGGTAGGCCTTGGCTTTGACCCGTCGGCGATTGTCATGCTCACAGTGGTGGGCATGGCGGCCGTTGCGGGCTCTGTCATCGGCGCACCGGTCGGCGTGGTGCTGATCGTGTTCGAGTTCACTCGTAGTTACGAATTTGCCGTCGCAGCCATTCTTGCTGTATCGATGTCGTCCTTTATCTCCACGCGGCTGTTCTGCTACTCGTTCTTTGACCGGCAGCTCATTGCGCGAGGCTTCGACTTAAGGCAAGGCCGGGAGTTTCTGTCACTGAAGGATATATCTGTGTCCGATCTTGAAGTAGAGCCTGTAGCACCCGTGACAGGAGCAATGAGGGGTGATGATGTCGTTGCGCATCTTCGGCAGGCACACAGAACCGAGGCCTATGTCGTGGATGAGCACGGCACGCTGGTCGGCGTGGTACCCATACTGACAGCCCTCGCTAATGGCGATCAAACGGCTCAGTCATTGATTGAAAGCGAGTACCTTGTTCTAAATATGGCTGATGACTTGCAGGAGGCGCTTGCGGTTGCGAGACAGTTCGTGGGTGAGGCCATCCCCGTGGTAGACCAAGAAGGCAAGCTTGTCGGATGCCTGAGTGAGGGCGCCATTCTTGGCGGTACCCTTGATCGTCAGGAGGAGGTAAAGGGCCGTGAGCGCAACTAGTCGAACCCAGACGCTGGGCCTTATGAAGCTCATCGCACTGTGCATCCCATTTGTCCTGTCGCAAATCGTCGTCGCTGATTCACGCGAGGATCAGCTCCGTGCGGGTCTTGCTGCCATGGAGCGGCAACACTATGCCACGGCAATGCGAGCCTGGTCGGACTTGGCGGAGGCGGGAGACCCTGAGGCGCAGCACAACATAGGGTACATGTATGAGGAAGGTCTGGGCGTGACGCAGCAGTACGATGTCGCGATGGAATGGTATCGTCGTGCCGCAGATGGGGGGCTAGCCGAGGCAGAGCATAACCTTGGCATGATGTACGTTGATGGTCGCGGCGTCGCAAAGAGCTGGGCACAGGGTTTGATCTACTTCCGCAAGGCGGCTTTAAAGGGTCTCACTGAGAGTCGTTACATGATTGCCCTGAGTTACTTTCAAGGTGAAGGGCAAATACTGAATCGGCCTCTGGCCTATGAGGGGTTCAGAGAAACAGCGATTGAAGGCTACGCCGACAGCCAGTACATGCTGTCTTTCATGTTGCTCGACGGGACGGACGTGAAGCGGCGATCAGCGCAGGCATATGTTTGGGCTTCTCTGGCGTTGATACAGGGCCAGCAACAGGCTGAAGAAATCCGTGATGCGGCATCGATGAGAATCGATGAGACAGAAACGCAGGATGCATTATTCGTTTTGTCTCAATGTGAGGCGTCTGGTGCGCGCGGCTGTCTCCGTGCATTAGACAGCCTGCCCTGACTTCATGCTCCTTGGATAAGAGCCCGTCACGCATTGCGCGCTTCTGATTCAACCCGTATGAGACTGTTCTGGGAACAATGTTTTAGAGACGACTAGCCAAGCCAATCTTTACGTACTTGTATCTGCTGTACCGTAGAGTGACCCTTTAGTAGCAACTTTGGCTTACGGTCAACTCGCCATTGATTGACGATGCTTGCTGAGGTCCATGTTGTCCCATGCTTCTGCGATGGGCTCAATCAGCTTTTTCACTTCCGCGACGCTGTCGAGTGTAGTGTCGGTTTTCACGTTAGCGGCAAACAGCTTCCGGATTGAGTAACCGTAGAGCTCTCCGAGATTCACCGCGATGTCACCCCCGCGCTCATAGTCTAGGCTGCCCTGCAAACCGACGAGAATTCGGCTGGCTTTGGTCAGGCATTCTCGAGCCTGATCTCTGTTGTCGTGCTGGTGGTGAACTTCAGCACCGGCCAAGGCACCGACGATAGCTTTGAACAGAAGCGTGATCAGCTCGTGCTTGTCAGCTGATGCGACGGCAGATTCAAGGTCTATCCGCTTGTAGGCGGCTGCGGCTTTAATACGAGTCATTCTCTACCTCTGGAAACATCATCCCGGAATATCTTAAATATCGGCAGAAGGTGCCCGAACTTTACCGTCGATTGGCATCGACGCAGTGATCTTTAAGGTATTGTTTTTGTGTTGATTTTATTACACTCAGAGCCACATGCACCTGAATTACTGAATGTTCTGTCTGCTGTACGCATGATTCGACTGAGCGCCGAACGTTCAACAATCGAGATGTGCCGTGAACTGTGCTCCAAAATCAGCTGCGCAAAGATTTGAATCCTGCCGTTATGCGTGCCTCGGATTGCTACTTTTGGAATGCCTAGGGTCAGTGTCGGCAGTGAGTGCTACTGCTACGTTGGCGCCAGTGACGAATACCGGACTGAAAAACATTCATTTCAAAGCGGTGCAGTGCAGCGAAGATGGGTTTTGGGCTCTGGATATCGTCAATAACAACTTTGCGCCCTCTTACATAGAGTATTTTTTTTGGCTCGAGGATGATCAAGGCGACGCTGTGGAGGGTGACTCGGGTCAGGTAATGCTGAATGCAAAAAGTCGAGAGTCCGTGCAGCTTACGTTTGGCTGTGAAGTGCCTTTTACCCAATTAAGGCCCCATTTCCGCTGGGCTCCGGTTGGTTTTACACGGCCATAGGGCGCGCATAGCTCAGTAACCACTGTAAATTGCCCGGCAATCAACGTAACAAGTCACCATAAATTGACGTCAGCTTTTGAGGTGGCAGGCAGCGCAGGCCAACCGGAAGCCTATCCTCGAGTGCACAAGATCCAGTCAGCGCTGCCTGCACATTTCGAGAATGGTTCGGTAACGATCACCTAAACCGTTACACTATCGACCCGCGGAAGACGGTACGTAGTTAATGGAACGGCTCATCATCGGTATCAGTGGCGCATCAGGTGTGCAGTGCGGCATGCGCGCGCTGGAGCTTTTGAAGCCACTGCCGATCGAAACACATCTGATTATGAGTAAATCGGCTGAGTTGACGGTTCACCATGAGCTGGGGTGTTCTGTGGAGAATATTCGCGAGCTGGCTGATGAGTGGCATCCTGTTCGCAATGTCGGTGCTGCGGTGGCCAGCGGTTCGTTCCGCACGATGGGTATGTTGATAGCACCCTGTTCAATACGCACGTTGGGCGAGATCACTTCCGGCGTGACCTCTTCTTTGTTAACGCGCGCAGCGGATGTTGTGTTGAAAGAGCGACGTCGGCTCGTCCTCATGGTTCGAGAGACGCCGTTACACCTTGGCCACCTACGGAACATGGTTTCCGTCACCGAAATGGGTGCTGTGGTCGCACCTCCGGTGCCCGCTTTCTATGCCAAGCCGGATTCGATAGACGCCATGATCACTCAGAGTGTCGCGCGCGCACTGGATCTTTTTGACATCACCTTAGCTGAGACCCATCGCTGGACTGAGATGTGATGTCGTTCATTACACGTGTGCGACAGCAGTCGCTGGCGTGGCTGGTGTTTTTTGTGATCGTCGTCGATTTGATTGGTTTCGGCATTGTGATTCCGATCTTGCCTTTTTTATCCCCGCAGCTCGGCGGGGGCACTGATGACATCGCTTTTATTCTCGCTACGTACAGCGTCGCCGCTGCGATTGTCGCGCCGATCTGGGGCAGGTTGTCTGATCGGGTAGGTAGGCGGCGGATTCTCGGTATCTGTCTGCTTGGCGGCGCGGTATCGCACTTCTTGCTGGCCATTGCTGACACGCTCTGGCTGGTTTATGCGTCTCGTGCGGTGGCCGGCAT
>ERZ802830.2508-NODE-2508-length-16484-cov-7.149_pt1 | contig 16484 bp, 16 predicted proteins | sample MGYA00345654_ERZ802830 | MGnify/ENA primary metagenome ERZ802830 (study PRJEB30503, sample SAMEA104212375) | marine metagenome | biome: Westerlies Biome; feature: [SRF] surface water layer (ENVO:00010504) within the epipelagic zone...; material: water...
CGAGAGGTTGCATTTACTTCACGTTCGACTTGGATTGGAGTCGCAGATGCACCTACCACCAACTACTTCTTCTACAGTGGAGGGCGTAAGAAAAATCTATCTCTTGGAGCTTCGATAATATCAAATCAAATTTACATAGACACCAGAACACAATATGCATTAGATGCAAGTTATCAGTTAGAAATGGGAGGAGGCACCAATCTATATCTAGGAGTGAAAGCAGGAGCCACTTCTAAAAAAACAGATATTGAGGAACTGGAACGAATCACACAAACAGCTAACCCTGCTATTTCCACAAATGGAAATGCACTTTTCCCCGTTTTTGGATTTGGTGCTTTGCTGAAGGGGCAAAAATTTTATTTATCAGCATCCATTCCAAACTTTCTTAATCCAATTAAATTTGTGAAAGATGACACTTTTATTGGTTCTGAAAAACCAGTAACTTATTTACTAGCTGGGACAAATATTAATACGGGTGCTTTTGGATCAAAACTAAAACCTTTTGTTAGTGCCCGTTTGAACCCAAATGGTGAAAATCAAATGCATCTCGGAGGCACCTTCGACTATAAAAATATAATAGAAGTTGGTGGGGGTTATAAAAGTACTGGCTACTCCAATGTAATGCTCATTGTAAAGACCAAATTCGGATTGACTGCCGCTTATGCCTATGATTTTGGGACTCCATCAGGACAAGCTGCTGTTACTAAAAGCGGAAATGAGATTTTTTTAAAGTTTAAATTCTAAAATCTTTCTTTTACATTATTGGGTACCATTGAAAATACCAAAACTTACTGTTAATTAGTTAGTCATCGAAAAGAAGACAGGTCAAAATTAAGATGTTTTGTTAAGGGTTTTGTTGGGCATATTAAGGGGTAAGCTTGTTGTTCAATATTTGCCTTATTTGAGGCAAAACCAAAAACATAAAAGTTCAAAAAATGAACAAAAAAGGATTAAAATCGATCAAAAATAGCTAAAAAATGAGCAAAAATGGTGTTTTTTGACTTTAGTGGTCAATGAGTTTTTCTTCACCTATTTTAAAGGGATTTAATTGTTTTAAGGGGGCTTATTATTTATTGTCAATATATCTCATCCCTTCAATTCCCTTACTCAGAATTACATCAACGCTGACATCAGTTGTATTTTTATTTTCGAAATAGACCGTTTCGTTTTTACTAATATACACCTTTGCTTTCCCTTTAGGAATCAAACCAAAACGTTGTATTACTTCTCTTGTATCTTTATCTACCGTTATAAGGTTAACAGTTAGAACTGATCGATTAATCAAAACTGCAGAGTAATTCTTGTCGTTATATTCACCCAATAAAAAGGATTGATTAGCAGGAATAGTCAGACCCGATTTGAAGGTTGAGCAAGAAATTAGAGCAGTAAGAACGATTATTACAAAAATTGATTTTTTCATTATCAAGACTAACAATTCAATAGAGATTTTTAGTAACATCCATTATCACAATATTAAAAATAATACTACTAGCGTTAAACTTATTTGCTTGAGTTAATGCAAATCATGTGAAACCTCTAACCGTTCAGACATTAGTACACAGTGGAGCAGAAGGACCACAAATTTCGACAGATGGAAAATATGGGCCTATAGTATTGCCGGTCCTTCATTTATTACTTCGGATAGCACAGTAGTTGATATGGATGGAAGTGAATTGCGCTTTTTTGAATAAGGACTTCTTTGTATATTGAGCAGAATACAACCTTAAAACCATACGATGAAATACATTGTTTTTATTCTGCTTCCTTTTTTTGCATTTGCTCAATTTGAGCATATCAAAAACTTTCAAAAAGCCTTGATTCAAGAAGAAAAAACAGGGAGCAACGTGGCATTGGTTTACAAAGAGGGTCAAATGATTTATCATCATATTGAAAACTCAAAAAAGCCTGGAGATAAAAACATTGACGGAGAAACAATATTTCCCGTTTGGTCAATGTCAAAACCGATTACGATTGTATCGGTTATGACTTTGGTTGAAGCGGGAAAAATCAAGCTAGAAGATCCTGTCAGTAAATACATTCCTAGTTTTAATTCACTGGTATGTAAAGGTTCAACAGGGAATTATCCTTGTGAAAACCAAATGACAGTGTACCATCTGATGACCCACAGATCAGGCTTAAAATATTACGACGAGTTTGATAACATCCGCGGACTCACGAGCTCGGTCAAATATGAAAACTTAGAGGATTTTGCCAATGATGTGTCCAAGGTAGCATTAGAATTTGAACCTGGAACACGTTATCTATATGGGATAAATCAAGCCGTTTTGGGTAGAATTGTGGAAGTAGCTTCTGGAATGGATTTCTACCAATACCTTAAAAAAACAATTTTTGATCCCTTGGGTATGGGCAACACAAAATTTTATTTGACAGAAGAAGAACAAAAACATTTTCAGCCTTTATTCATCAATTCAGACTATTTGAAAGGTTTCACCTATCTATTGAATGAGCTCACCTACAAAGAAGGAAATAAAGCCTACTTTGGAGGAGAGGGTTTGGTGTCTACCTTCACAGATTACGCAAAGTTTTGCAGAATGTTGGTCAACGGAGGCGTATTTAATGGCAGTAGAATAATCAAGCAAAGCAGTATCGATCTCATGACCAAAAAGCACTCCGAGGGTTATCCAGTCGAGGATGATGCAGGCTACGATCAATTAGGATTTTATTACGGGTTTTCACTCTTTGTCCTTGAAAACCCAGAAATAGATGGAATTGGAGCTACAAAAGGGATCTATGGGTGGTCTGGATATCACAACACCCATTTTTGGATAGATCCACAGAAGAAACTTTTTGGCTTATTTATGAGTCGAGCGAGAGAATTTGATTTTGACATTCAAAAAAGGTTCAGAAAACAAGTCTATTCCTTGATTCAATAGTTGTTTTTTCAACGAGGAAGAGGTTCCAATTTTGTATATTTATTGTGATTAACTATAAATTAAACTCATGAAAAAACTACTCTTATTTTCCTTAACGGTATGTCTTTTTGCTAGTTGCGATAGCCCAAATTCTTCAAATCAAAATGCTGATAACAAGCCCGCTGAAATCGGTTCGGCTCAGATGGACGGAATGGAAGTGATGGCTCCTCTGTTTGTTGGAGAAATTTCAAATCAACAAATTTGGTTGGATTATATCCAAGCGCATAATGACAAAAACCTTGAAAAAATAGCAGCAATCAATGCTGAGGATTGGGAAGGATACACAGCCGAGGGCAGTGTGATCAAGGGGAGTAATGCTCATATCGAAATTTTAGACAATTGGTTTCAATCGGCTAATCCCAAATGGGAGGTGAAGTGGATGATTGCCAATGCGGTGGAAAACAAAGACGGCATTGTTGAACAGTGGCTCACCACTGGGAATGACTATAGCGACGTGGATGAAAAGGGGAATGCTATTTTCCAACACAACGTGCATGACATTCAATTTGTGGACGGGAAAATCAAGCGCATTAATGTTTATAAAAGGGCGAAAGCAGAAGAATCTTTAGATTTCTCCTACTAGGGCAAAGAAACAAACTATTTGCAGAGCCAGTGGGTAAAATCACATACACCAAATGGGCTGCTGGTTTGACCACAGGTACATTCGGGATGCGTCTCAATCTCCAATGCTGTTTGTGAAGTGTCTAAATTTTTCATTTTTTATTTAAAATTAGCTTTTGGTTTAAATAATTCAAACGGATTAATTATTTCATCACCGTTTTATAATACACACAAAACATTGGATTTTTCCATCATTGGTTATCAATAACAAAGAAGTTAACACTTTTAATTTGATACTAAACGAACCTTTTTTATATTGTATTGATTAATCATAAAACCAATCAAATGAAAAAAATAAGTTTACTTATTGCTGTGTTCGCTTCGTTCTATTGCGTAGCACAAATTCCTTCGTTTACTGTTCAATATTTTGATGCCAAACCTTGGCAACAAACTGAAATTGCTCAGATTTTTGATAATTACTACGAAGGCGTTGAATTTAAATCGGGGGGTCTATATCTGGAAAGACTCAGAGCAGGAAATACAGAAGGGACCCACCGGATTGTTTTCTTTGGTGACCGCGAAAACTTTGGCAGAAAAGAAGGGGAGAAGACCAGTGAAGAGGTCAGAGCCTTTTATAGAGAGTTTTCCGATAATATTGAGAATTGGGGAAATAGTTATACGGGTAGAATTCTAGATTACTCAGGCGAAGGCTCTCCAGATGATTATGGGTACATTCAGATTTATGAGATTAAAGTGGCCGATCAAGTGGCCTTTCTAAAGGCGCATAAAAAAATTGTGTCTAAAATGAGCAAAGTGATGGAGGGAAGACCCGTGGCCTTTGGCACCTATGATATTGGAGCTCCTAATGGGGCCTCACATTGGGTAGCGGTTGCTTACAAAAACAGAGCCGACAACATAAAAATTAAGGCGGCTTCAGAAAAATACACCAAAGAATGGGGTGAGTATTTCAGTACTCGTGGAGAAGTTGAAGATACGGGTAACTTTGATTTGACCATTCTCAAAACCTATGGGAGTTTTAACTAAATGCCTTAAGAATAACAAATAAAACCCTCCGCTTAGGAGGGTTTTAAAGTAAATAAATAATCAGCTTTTAGGCCGGGTATAAGCAAGGAGCGCCACACCAAACATTAGAAAGTCAGGAATGAAATCTGCAATCCCAGCATTGGTTAGAGGCGAAGCCGCCAGGAAATAAAACCCTGCAAAAGTGGGAATATACCCTATGATAAAAGCCAACAAAAGCGTTCGAGCAGTTGCCAGCTGAGCTTTTCTAAGAAGGAGCATTATAAGACCCACCATAAAAAATAAAGGGGCTACAGCTATTTGGAATAATTTCAATACCTGCTGCGCTTCCTCACCAACATTAAACATCATTGCGATTGCTTCATCTGCTAGAAGAGGGTATAGTATTGACTGAAGAATCATAATGATACCTATAATTGTCAACGCAATTCTTGTTTTCATTTTTATGGGATTTGAATTTATTTACCGTTTTGAATAGGTTGCGAATCAGGCATCATTTTATTCAAAATAAAATAGACAGGACAAAACTTGGTAACAGGACTAATCACTTGAAGGATTCCTGTTGCAATTCCGATATAAGCAAAAGAAACATCTACGGTGGCTGCCAGCGTGAAAGAGCTCAAATAGATGACCCCACAGATGGCATCGTGCATACGGACTTTAGTAATATTTTTACTTGTAATCATAATAATTGGTTTAAGGTTATTCCAATTTAGTAAAAATGATGCGTTCGACCTACTACATTGGAATAGTATTTCTTTTTTTAAAGAAAAAAAGGATCGCTTCTTCAGGCGAATTTTCACAAAAAAAGAGCCTGATCTAGATTATATGGTACAGTAGAATGACAATGAAGGAGGCTTTACAGTGCAGCAATATTTTCATCAAGCCACTGCAGGCGGTTCGAAATCCAATTCTTGAGGTAATTTATTTCTTCATCGTATGTCCCACCTACATAGTTATTGGGCCAAACGTATTCTGTCAGTACAGGCCATCGAATAAAATTGGATCTACTGCTTCCAGAGGCATTCAATAAAGTGACGTATTCATCTACTCTCCGATGAATTTCACTTTCAGCAAACTCATCCGCCCTAAGTGCATCCCAACGAGTCTTAATTTGTGTGACAAAAGCTGGGTCTTGCAAGAGGCGTTGCCACCAAAAAGGAAGTTGCCAACGATCGCCAGGACAACGTTCATTAAAACGGTAGGCCCAAACATTGAATTCTCCTCCCTGACAATAGTCCGCATTGCCAAAAGCCAAATTGAAATCCCATATAGGCCCCATAGCCAAGGACTCATTTTTATCTTTCACCAACCAGGTGCTGAGACGAAACCCATCGACATTATTAGACAATTCATTGAGAAGAAAGAAGTCAACAAAACTATCCGAATCGATATATTGGGCATAACCGGTCTCTGGATCAGTAAAATTAGCACCTGCTAATGCTGTTTCAAAATCATGGAGGTAGTTGGAGATGTAATTGCGTTGCTCCTGTGTAATGTCCTCTTCATCTGGCGTATCATAGAGAAAATGGACTTGCTGGTTATTGTTGGCATTGGGGGGAGCAATAGATGAGGTAAAAGAGTTCGTTTCGTTATACTGGTCTTCCTTATCAATTTTAATAATGTACCCCCCAGTAAGGTCTTCCCCTTCATTCTCAGATTTTTTCAGTTTGTTGATATCGATACGGTTGTCGTCTCTTTTGAGTTTTTCCATTAATAGGTACAATCCTTCATTGGAATTATTTAGGACGAGTTCGACAAAGTGAAGTCGGGTGGTATACCGACCGATGGCACGAGATAAATCATAAATCAATGCATTTCGGATGAGGCTCTTATCACTGTAGGGGGCGTGTAGGATCCAATCTTCTTCTTCGGGTAGGTCCAGCAGACTGACATTGACATCTTCATTATTCTCGTCTCGGGTTTCAAAGCCATATTGTTTTTTGGGGAACATTTGGGAGGATTGCCCTCTTATTTCAATGGCAATATTCCCTTCGTGTACTACAGCACCCTGTTTTTCGATTACCATTGTGGCATCAATTTTTGGCTCATCAGGAATGCTTTCGCCATTGGTGTTTAGAATAACTTGAGGAAGGCGATCTTCAGGCGCAATGACAACGACTTCACTACCAGTTGCAAGGGGTTCATTCTCCAAATCAGGACTTTTTGAACAGCTCACTGAAGCGAGACAAATAAAACTAAAAGCAATAAAGAAAGGATTGAATCGGTTGAAAAGCATTGGCCTCTTACTTATTTAGTCTTGAAAATAAAAATAATATAGATGATTACCCATAAAAATCAAAGATTTAGGAGGGTATAAACGAGACTTTCTAACAAAAAGAATTTCTTTTTAACGTAAAAAGCTCCTTTTGAAGGGGTGGTAATTCAAAATTTCACGAACTTAAAAAAACTAAATTTAGCACTATCTTGTTTAGTGAAGTACAAAACAATAACTATGGAGTACATACTAGCTATCGATGCAGGAACGACGAGTTCACGGGCGATTCTTTTTGATCATCAAGGGGAGCAAAGAGGTATGGCTCAACACGAATTCAAGCAATATTTCCCCAAAGAAAGCTGGGTAGAACACGACGCCGTTGAAATATGGGACACCCAGCTAAAAGCGATTCGTGAAGTATTGGAAACGCCAGGGATTAAAGTTGAAGATGTAATGGCAATGGGAATCACCAATCAAAGAGAAACCACCCTTATTTGGGATCGAAGTACAGGAGTTCCTGTTCATAAAGCCATTGTGTGGCAGGACCGAAGAACCGCTTCAATTTGCAAGGATTTGGCTATGCACCAACAAACATTTTTGGATAAAACAGGATTGATCTTGGATGCCTACTTTTCGGGGACAAAAATAAAATGGATTCTAGATAGCGATCCGGCATTGAGACTTCGTGCTGAAGCAGGAGAATTGGCTTTTGGAACCATCGATTCTTGGCTTATTTGGAGGTTGACTGGGGGTATCAACCACGTTACGGATGTCACCAATGCAAGTCGAACCCTCTTATTTAATATCCACACCTTAGCATGGGACAGTCAACTTTTAGAAATATTAGAAGTTCCCCAGGCACTCCTACCAAAAGTTGTAAGCAGCTCCGAAAAGGTGGGCAAGACAGCCAAGGGATTGTTCCAAAAAGAAATTCCAATCAGCGGCATTGCGGGGGATCAACAAGCCGCTCTTTTTGGTCAACTTTGCTTGGAGAGAGGAGCGGTAAAAAACACCTATGGAACGGGCTGTTTTTGTATTATGAATACAGGAGACAAACCAGTGATCTCCAAAAATAAAATGTTGACAACCATTGCTTGGCAACGCAATGGGGAAGTAACTTATGCTCTGGAAGGGAGTGTGTTTATTGCGGGAGCCTTGGTGCAATGGTTGCGTGATCAATTGCAAATCATATCTTCTGCAGAAGCCATTGAATCATTGGCACAAACCGTGGATGATAACGGAGGGGTCACTTTCATACCTGCCCTTTCAGGCCTTGGAGCACCTTATTGGGACCCCGAGGCTACCGGCGCCATTATGGGCATCACCAGGGGCACACAAAAGGGGCATATTGCCCGGGCAGCCCTGGAAGCAATTGCGTTGCGTTCTCGTGATATAATTCTTGAAATGCAAAAAGATGCGGGGACGCCTTTCCCCTCTTTAAAAGTGGATGGAGGCGCAAGCAATAATAATCTTTTAATGCAGATTCAGTCTGATTTACTGGACAAAGAAGTTGTTCGCCCCCAAACAACAGAAACAACAGCTATTGGAGCGGCCTTCCTGGCTGGATTAGCCGTTGGCTTTTGGAAGGATGAGGCGGAATTAAAAGGGATTTGGAAATCAGACCGTGTGTTCACACCGCAGGGGTCAACCAATCGATCTCAAATAGTGACCCAATGGGATCGTCAAATGCAACGAATTCTAACCTAGCAATGCGTAGAGAGGAACATTTAGCCAAACTTAAAAGTCGAAAAAATCCATGGGATGTCATTATTATTGGTGGTGGTGCATCGGGTCTCGGAGCAGCAGTAGATGCCGCCAGTCGAGGGTATAGAACCCTCCTTCTTGAAAAACACGATTTTGCCAAAGGGACCTCCTCTCGAAGCACCAAACTGGTCCACGGGGGAGTACGTTATCTTCAGAATGGAGACATTTCTCTTGTTGTAGAAGCCTTGAAAGAGCGTGGAATTATGCGTAAAAATGCACCCCATTTGGTGCAAGATTTGAGCTTTGTGATACCCTCCTACGATTGGTGGAACAGTCCTTTCTACGGAATAGGACTAAAAATATACGATATGATGGCTGGCAAATTGGGCTTGGGCCCCTCCACGCTACTCAATAGAGATGAAACGATAGGCCTCATTCCAAATGTTAAAAAAAAAGGATTACGGGGAGGAGTGATTTATCACGATGGGCAGTTTGATGATGCAAGAATGGCTGTTAGCCTAGCACAGACAGCTGCCAATCAAGGGGCTTGTTTGATGAATTATTTTGGGGTGACAGGGCTAGAGAAAGAGGGGGAAATGATTACGGGAGTCCAAGCCAAGGACATGTTGACAGGGCAGTCTTATACCCTTCCAGCCAAGGTCGTCGTTAATGCTACAGGAGTGTTTTCGGATTCGATTATGCAAATGGATCAGCCTAAGGCTAAAAAGTTAATTACCCCCAGTCAAGGAGTCCATTTGGTCCTTGAAAAAAGATTTTTAAATGCACCTCATGCGATTATGGTACCCCATACTACAGATGGGCGCGTTCTTTTTGCAGTTCCATGGAATGATTATGTAGTGGTTGGAACGACAGACACTCAGCAGGAGCAAACTTTAGAGGAGCCTATTGCGTTGGACAAAGAAATTGACTTCATCTTAGAAAATGCAGGAGCGTATATGACAACCCCGCCCACACGAGACGACGTCAAAAGTGTTTTCGCTGGACTTCGCCCTCTAGCTGCCTCTGAGGATGTCGGAGCGGCAACCAAGGAGATTTCTCGTCACCACAAAGTGACCGTGAGCACTACAGGTTTGGTAAGTATTCTGGGGGGGAAATGGACAACGTATCGGAAGATGGCGGAAGACCTTATCAATACGGTACAATCGGTAGGCGGATTACCGGAAAGAACCTGTACTACTCAGAATTTGCCCATCTATGGATATGATTACAATTCGGATTGGACGGATCCATTGCATGTGTACGGAACTGACATCGAAAAAATCAAAAGCTTAAGTCGCAATGGGAATAGTTCTCTCAGTGATGAAATTCACCTAACCTCCAATCAAATTCGGTGGGCCGTTCAGGAAGAGATGGCGCAAACAGTAGAAGACGTACTCGCCCGTCGTACCCGTGCTCTTTTTCTCAACGCAAGAGAAAGTCATCGTTTGGCGCCAGAAGTGGCTACAATCATGGCGAAGGAAATGAAGAAAAACAACGCATGGATTAATAATGAAATCCAACACTTTCAAGAATTGTCTCTAAGGTACCAGCTTCAATAAAAAACCCTCCAATTCGAGGAGGGTTTTAATACTGGTAATAGAACCGTTTATTGTATTCTCCGAAGGATTTGTGCTTGAAAATCCTTTACGTTTTCCACAGGGCCTCGTTCTGAGATCAGCTTAAGAAATTTGCTTGATTTTTCCAATTTGTCATACAATAGCATATGATCCGCTTGGTCTTTTCCAGTGAGGGCTACCCAGTGTGATGCCCCATTGGGTTTTCCGATATCATAGGTACCAAAGGCAACAAGACGGTCTTTAAATTCTGCGCTGAATTCCTTAACGATTTGATCATGGGCTTTTTTGAAGCGATTACGATCTGTAATCTTAATATCCCAAATGTGGACACGAGGATATTTTTCTGTGTCTCCTTCTTTCCAGCTGAGCATACGGCCGGAATAGCTGGTTCCCCAATCTTCGACGTAATTTCCCATCTTGGCCCAAAAGGCCTCGTTTTTGTCTTCATCAATGGATTCGTCGTCAAAGAGGTCTTCTCCTAAAGTATAGAGCCACACCATTCTATGCGACATCCCCTTAGCAGGAGAATTATACCAAATACGCTCTAAAACAACGCCTCCTTTGTTGGGCTCGACTCCCTCCATAACCTTATCAAAGGCTTCAAGAACGTCTTTTTCTGTATGCTCTTTCATTCGGACTTCAACGGCTGAAAAGGCCATAGTTTGGGCGGTTAGCCCCAGTGAACTGAGTGCGATAATAAATAAAAGTAACTTCTTCATTATTAATAGGATTTTATACAAACAAGAGTGTTAATCTTTCCTGTTGCATTTCAATTATTCATTTTGATAAACTAAGGTTAATTCGTTTGCGCGAGACATATTTCTATAGGAATCCATCATACTTTTCATTTGACGGGTGGCATAGTCATCTTCATCTATAAAATCACGCGGGTTTTCTACACCAATGTTCCAGACAATATGGGTTAGTGGTTTATAAGCCGCTTCGTTGCGGTCCACAATTTTTGTAAGCGCCCACCAGCGAAAATTATTTCGAAGAATTTCTTTTTCGAAAGAAGGTTTCCAGATTTTGGACTCATATTCTTCATAATCGTCTTTTAACTGGGTCATTGCCACATAGCTCATCTTATCTCCTTTTTTCAAATCTCCTCCAGTGAAGGCAGTAGCGTCTACAAGCTGAATGGTATAGGTGCGAACTTGTTTTTTAACGTTTTTGGAAAGAATGCTATTAATGGTTCGAGAGGACATTTTTCCTCTCAACCCACTTTTCATTTCCACAACGGCTTTTTTGTAATCAAAGCTATTGCGGTATTTTTCCAACTGATCCATGGAGCTGAACTGGTTGAAAATAACATAATCAGGAGCATTTTCGCCTTCATCTGCCGTGGGTGTTCTTTTCCAGACACTCCAGGCAATTTTATGCCCAGCATCTATGGCTTTTTGGTGATGAACTTTCCAAACTTTTTCAAGCTTATTGTAGTCAGCATCAGCACCTTCATTGAGAACAACAAAGTCTGCCATTACAATCTGGGCAGAAAGCGTTAAGGGCAATACAAATAATGATAATAGAATAAATTTTTTCATTGATATTGGTTTATGGTTGCAATAAATATACTAAAAATGTTGAGAAATGAACTAGTATTGAAACTGCGCACAATTTCAAATAAAAACCCTCCACCTTGGGAGGGTTTTAATATAAAGATCAACTAGGATTAATTCCAGACCTTCACTCTATTGAGAGTTACTGTTCCAAGGTAATTAGCATAGGCGCCTGTATTTTTTTGGAAAGTCAAAAAAGCACTTTGCGCTTTTTGTGTCTTGGGTCCCCAAGATAATGCGGTACCATAGTCCTTGTGGGTAGTATAGACATAATGATTTTCTCCATCAGCACTAGCACCTTGGCTAATCAATCCAATAGAAAGATAGCCTTCTTGTGGAAAAGCTTTTTCCATTTTCATAAATTCATTAAGGAATGCTCCCGGATCCGAAACATTAAATTGCCACAGTTGTGAGATGGGATCTGCTCCTTTGTTCGTATTCCATCGGGCTAGAGTAGCACCAGATTGGATAGTTGTGATCGAACAAAAGCTGGCAATTTCAGCATTGTATTTGTCATATTTATCCCCGGAACGCAATTTTCTTAATTCAGTAATCCCTTCGAGAGAGCCTGAAAAAGTTATATAGTGGGTAGACTCATATCCTTCGGGATGATACCATACGGCATCCAACGCAAGACTCACACCATCGGGCATATCAATCTCTGAGTAAAAAGAATCGATGAGGTTCAAAACGTATTGGGCTTTTCCAGGATCGACTTTGAGACCCACTTGCTCCCAATAAATTTGCTGTGCCACGGTGGATTGGGCAACAAAAAGTAATAATAAAAGAAGTTTTTTCATTTTTGTTTGTTGTTAGGTTTAGTTTTAATTCGTGCCTGTGATTCCTTCCATGATAAAACGATTTGCAAATCCTGAGGGAAGTAATTTGAAAAGTTTCTCAAACATTTCGGGCTTTACTGCTTCTAGAACAGCTTTATTCATTAAGTGCTCCATGGCTTGTTGATAGGTTTCATATCCATCCCAGAAAAAAAGAGGTTCATAATCAGCTCCCTGAGGATAAACACGAGTTGCCATTCCCCAAGAAGTCATGCCGGATTTCTTCATATTACTTTTAAAACTGCTTGAAATTTCGTCAGCCAATTGAAGTGTAGCTCCCAAGTCGGTTGGAGCGGCCCAATTAAAAATCACATATTTACCTGGTCGGTTAGTGTCGTAATTTTTTTCAATTTTATAGGTGAAGCTTCCAATGGGATCGCGTTCTACACTGCCATAAGCCACAGAGGAGGGCACCCCAAATTTTTCTTGGGTTTCCCACCAATCACCAGCATTCACCATCTGTTCGATAGAGTCGTAAATATGAACCCAAACATAGAGGATTTTCTCAGAAGCTCTACCACCAATGGTTCTTTTCATTAGATACCAATCAGCGATTTCACCGTTTTTTTTGGCTTCTTGCGCAAGGGGGGTAGCGAATGTTTTCTCTACCATTTCAAATTGCTCAGCATCGGAAGGGTCGATATTGACGGCTTGGAGCTGAAAAACACGTTGGGCTTGCCCTTGGAAACAAACTAAGGCAAGCAATACTAGGACTTTTTTCATTGTAATTATAGTTTAAATTATTAATTAATAAGAAAATACGAGATCAGCTTTCGAACTCACTTGGATCAATTGCTTGGGATAACTCCAATTGATTGATTTTACGGCAAGCAGTTTTTCCTTGTGGTTTTCTTGGTTCACTCCATAGGTTTTGAAAGACCCTTCAGAAACATGAATAACGCCTCCATTATTAGAAAAATCCAATAGTTTTTGGGTGGCCATTTGACTAATTTTTGGAGAACCTCCTCCGTGTCTTGTGACAGTATGAAGGTTTTGAATCACGTCTTTCATCAGAATGCGAACCCCATCACCTGCGGCAAAAAACGTTACTTGGTGGCCTTGTGTTAAGGCTTCGCTAGCGGTATGGATAGCCATGATTGCAGAGGAAGGATTGGTCATAGGATTGGAAGTTAACAGAACGAAGTAACTTTTTGTTTGCTGTGCTTGAATGGACAAGGATACTAGTAATAGGAAAAGAAAAGTTTTACGCATGATAGATCAATAAAATTTAAAAAAAGAGTGTGGGAAGTAATTCAATGAGGTTAGTTTAAATACTACGCATTTAAACTCGAGTTTATTTGAATTCATTCTGTTTGGAATAATTCTAAAATTATTAAATCGAGTTTATTTGGGATGTGATTAAAATCACATTTTTTCTTTTGAATTGCAACAGTTGATCTAAGGGCTATAGGTTCTGGTATCTGCAATAGTGAGAATTTTCCACTGCGATCCATTCCAAAAGAGCTGAAAGAGATTGTGACCAGAATGGGAGAGGTTATTATCAATATAAAATGAAAAAGGAACCCATACGGTGGCTAAGTTTTCATGAGATTCAACCACAGGGGCTCCTAAGCGTTCTTCCCACTCTGGCTTGTCAGGTCTTTCGCTTATACGCTCCACAAACTCTGAAACTGACAAATGCCTTTTACTAGGGATTCCAGTGGCATCGGTACTAGTGAAAGTCAATTGGGCTCGAGGATCAAAAAAGGTTCGAAGAGTCGCGCTGTCTTTTTTATGAAAGGCTTCAAAAAAACCTGTAACAGTAGAAAAAGGAAGCGCTTGCTGTGCCATCATTGAAGAGAAACCCAATAACAAGAAAACGAAGGGGACGTAGAGGGAATGGGGACGCATGAATAAAATCGAATTATTCTTGGATTACAGGAAGTTTTATATGGGAAGGATACCGAACTGAATGATGTATTTTATTGTGGGCAACAACACCGTTTGTTTCATCAAAATTGGCGCCCCCGGTATTTAAGTTTCGAGAGAACCTGGGGAAGTTGCTGCTGGAAACTTCAATACGTATGCGGTGTCCTCTAGCAAAATAATTACTTGTAGCCATAGGAGTGAGATCAACTTTATATACTTTACCATACTCCATAAACACTTCTTTTTCGTACCCCTCTCGGTAGCGTACGCGTTGAATGGTCTCATCTAAATTAAAAGCTGAGCCATCGGGAGCGACATCAATCAGTTTGATTGTGAGGTCGGTATCCTTAACATCTGACGATAAATAAAGCGTGCTTTCAATAAAGCCAGTAACTTCGATTCCTTTTTCAAGAGGTGCAGAAGTGTAGACTAGGATATCTTCTCTTTCTTCCATTTCACGCTGGTCAAAAGACCCTCCTTCCACTGCATTTCCTGTACAGCAGACTCCACCGCCATAAGAAGTTACAGGGTTCAAGGGGTCATAGTAGAAGGCATCTTGTTTTTTTCCTTTTCGGTCGGGGCTTCGTTCTAGGCTTCCATCTCCAAATCGAGAATTAGCATACCCTTCACTGGTCAGATAATAAGTATTCATGACCGTATTTTTTGGGGGCCAAGTCTCTGCAGCTTGCCACTGGTTACTGCCCATGGTGTAGTATTGCACTCGAGGTGTTTTTTCTTGGAAGCCATTGGGTTGCTCCTTGAGAAGATAGTCAAACCAAGCATAGATTTGCTCGTCGTAATTTAAACGGGCATCTCCCATGGAGCGTTCCCCAACAATTGTATTTTCAGTTGCTCGTGTGAATCCACAGTGAAGAGTAGGAGCAATGACAAGATATTGGTGGTCTCGGACAAAATCATCTGTCCCTTTGGAGCGAACATGATTGAACAATTCCAGGTTCGGAGCAACCGAAACATCATACCAGGATACGAACCAAAAGCTGGGAACACCAAAAGGCATCGTATCGTGATAGAGCCCACCCTCAAACCAAGCAGGGTCGTTGGGTTTACGACGAATCATTTTGTCAAAAATTTCAACTTTTCCATCCACGTTTTTCAAAAGGTCTTGAAGGGGAAGGTGCCGAAAAGCGGTGGCCCAATCTACAGGAGGGTTTTCCGGAGCCAAATCATAAAAACGTGAAATTCGAATCAGGTCCTCTTGAGTGGCTCCCTGGGGAATCCTGGGCTTGAATTTATCGTGCTCCACTCCGTAGAGCCAAGAAGGAAACAGGAGCTGTTCGGCGCCTCCTCGGTACCAATTCCCTTGTTCAAAATAGGAGCCAACAACGCCCACACCGGCACCAAATCCTTGGGGAACCATAGCGGCATGGGAAGGATGATCTAAAGCGGCTACGGCCATCTGCCATTCTGCTGTCGAAGAGCAGCCAAGGGTTCCGATTTTACCATTCGCCCATTCTTGTTCTTGAAGCCAAGTGAAGGCATCGTAGCCATCGGTAAGAGGAACCCCAAGGATGTCCCATTCCCCTTCTGAATAGAACCGTCCGCGTTCGTTTTGAACCACATAGGCATAGCCTTTAATGAGCGCTTCATAGGCTCGCTCCATGGTCCGTGTTTGCTCTTTTCCATCCCCCCAAGAGTTGAAATTGTATGGAGTTCGGGAGAATATAATAGGTACTTTTTGATCTATTTTTGGACGATAAATATCTGTGGCTAGGCGAACCCCGTCACGCATAGGCATCATCACTTTTTCCTCTAAAATTGCAATTTTTAAAATTTTTTCGCGAATGGTTTCTTGTGCAATTCCTAGGGAAGTGCCTAAAAAACAGAGAATAAATAGTAATGCGGGAGAAAATCGACTTTTCATACTGAATAAATTGAATAGTTCTAAAGTACAAAAAGCAGATTTAAATACTTTAAGTGACTGAGCCTAAGTAAAACTTGAAAACCTAACGGAGAAGGTGTAACTTTCTGACAGATATCTTAGCTTATGAAACATCAATTTTTTTGGATTGCATTGATTTTATGCCTCTTCCAATTTTGCTCCCCTTTGGAGTCCTTTGACCTAATTATCTTAAACGGCTCGGTCTATGACGGGACAGGAGTAGCAGCCCAGAAACTTGATATTGGAATTCGAGGCGACCAAATTGTTAAAATCGGACAATTAGACTCGG
>ERZ802830.2509-NODE-2509-length-16483-cov-21.0593_pt1 | contig 16483 bp, 13 predicted proteins | sample MGYA00345654_ERZ802830 | MGnify/ENA primary metagenome ERZ802830 (study PRJEB30503, sample SAMEA104212375) | marine metagenome | biome: Westerlies Biome; feature: [SRF] surface water layer (ENVO:00010504) within the epipelagic zone...; material: water...
TAGCTCTTCTATTTCTTCATACATTTTCTCGAATGCAGGATAGATAGATGGCCAGTCAAATCCTATTTTTGCAGCTCTCTGCTGTAATTTTATTGCCCGTGTTAAAGCTGGAAGGGTTGTGCTTATGCCGTCCAAAAGGCTAATCGCATTTTTATTTTCTGAGAGTTGTTCTCGCTCGAGCTGTTTTATTTCCTCCCATGTTTTTCGGATTTCTGGCACAGTTTTGGCTTCGGTTTTAGCAAAAATATGAGGGTGTCTTCGTATCATTTTATCACAGACAGCTGAAATTACATCCTCTAGCTGAAAATCACCGCGCTCATGGGCTATCTGAGCGTGAAAAATAACTTGCAATAATAAATCGCCAAGCTCGTCACATAATTTATCCATATCACTCTCATAGATAGCCTCAACAACCTCATAAGCTTCTTCTATGGTATAAGGTGCAATCGTCTCATAAGTTTGTTCAAGATCCCATTCACAGCCGCCTTGCTTGTCTCTAAGCTGTTCCATAATTAAAACCAGTTTGCTTATATTCTCATTGATTTTATTTAAATTTATGGGTGTCTCTGGATAATTATTCATTGGGGTGCCTGTTAAACTATTTTCTGTTTCTATTTTAAGCTTAATTTAAACTATAAAATAATCTATGATTTGAATTATAAAAATATTAACACAAATAAATTAATCAATGCGATTAATTGGAGTTATGAAATGACGAACGGTCAGTCAGAAAATCAAGCTGAAAATACGACACATAATAAAACGCTACTTGGTAATATTAGACGTTGGTTTTTGGCAGGTATATTACTTTCTGCACCTGTTTTTTTAACAACTTATATCACTTGGATAGCCATAGATTTGATTGATACTCAAGTTGTTAATTTACTGCCAAAAGAGCTTGTTGTTTTCATCACAAGCTGGGTTCCAGGATTTGGAATTGTGCCTGGCTATGGGATTATAATTGGATTTGTGTTTCTCACATTCATTGGTGCGCTAACAACTGGTTTCTTGGGGCGATGGATTGTTCATCTAGGGGAGCGTGTGATGAATAGCATGCCAGTTGTGAGAACAATTTATGGCAGCTCAAAACAGATTTTGGAGACTGTGCTTGCTACCCAATCTGATGCGTTTCGCGATGCGGTAATTCTAGAGTATCCGCGAAAAGGAACCTATGTTATCGGCTTTGTAACAGGTGTGGCAAAGGGCGAGATAAAGGAAAAAATTGAAGCCGATTTGGTCAATGTATTTGTTCCAACAACGCCTAATCCAACCTCTGGTTTTCTTCTTCTGTGCCCAAAAGATGAGTTAACTTATTTAGATATGGCAGTTGAGGACGCAATAAAATTGGTTGTTTCTGCTGGTATTGTAACCCCTGATAATAAAGCTAAAAAAACCCAGAAAAAGATCGCTAATTCAGGCAAGAAGTAAACTTAAGAAACGCGTTTGTCGCTTCTATTTATCCAGAATATAAATAGCGTATTGCTTTGTCTTGCTCAAACAAACCGATAAGAATACGGCAGGCTTTGCCTTTTTCAGATGTTAGTAATGGGTCTTCATGTACCAACATCAAAGATTGTTTTCGGGCAATTTCAAGCAAATCGGCATGCGCAGAAAGATTGGCAAGTTTGAATTCAGGTACACCAGATTGGCGTTGTCCTAAAACCTCTCCTGGTCCTCTAAGCCGCAAATCTTCCTCTGCAATTAAAAAGCCGTCATTGGTTTGCCTCATAATATCAAGGCGAGATTTAGCAGTATAAGAAAGAGGCGTTTGATAAAGCAACAAGCATGAAGATTGAATATCACTTCTGCCAACACGCCCGCGCAGTTGATGCAGCTGTGCTAATCCAAATCTCTCTGCATTCTCAATAATTATAATGCCAGCCTCTGGTATATCTACGCCTACCTCAACAACAGTAGTTGCAACTAAAAGCTGACTTTCACCTGACTGAAAGGCCTGCATTGCGATATCTCGCTCCGTAGATTTCATTTTGCCATGTGCTAGGACAGGATTTGCTTCTGGAAGCAGCTGCGCTAACATTCTATGCCTGTCTTCTGCAGCTTCAGCATCTAATTTGTCACTCTCTTCAACCAACGGGCAAATCCAATAGGCTCGACTTCCATTCGCAATTGCTTTGGATAGCCTTTCTATCACATCATCCATCTTTTCCATTTGCAGGGATGCTGTTTTTATATCTCTTCTACCGGCAGGTTTTTCATCAAGTTGCGATATTTTCAGATCGCCATAAGCGGTCATTGCTAATGTTCGGGGAATTGGCGTTGCTGTCATAATTAGGATATCGCACCCACCGCCCTTTTGACCAAGGATAAGACGCTGTTTTACACCAAAGCGATGTTGCTCATCGACCACCGCAAGTCCTAAATCTGCAAACTCTGCATTCTCTGTTAATAGAGCATGTGTTCCGATCACAAATGAAATCGTGCCAGACTTAAGACCTTCGTGAACCACTTGTTTTTGCTTTTGGGTCATACTGCCGATTAACAAAACAGGCTCTATATCAAAACCTTTTAAAAGTTCTGTTATATTCTTGAAATGCTGTTTGCTTAATATCTCTGTTGGTGCAAGAAGGGCAGCTTGTTTGCCTGATGTAATTGCTCGCAATAACGCTATTAAAGCGACAAGTGTTTTACCAGAGCCAACATCCCCTTGGAGCAGTCTGAGCATTCGGACAGGGGCGCTTTGGTCGTCTGTGATTTCATTTAATACCCGTATTTGCGCCGATGTCATTGAATAGGGAAGAGAGGCTACAAATTTTTCAATGAAGTGCTCATCCCCTGTTACCGGCTCTGAGACATCCGCATTTGATTGCCGACTTCTTATCAAACAAAGCGCTAATTGATTAGCCAGTAATTCATCAAAGGCTAGTCGTCTTCGGTGAGGCGTATCCAATTCTAAATCAGCTTGTGTATTTGGGGAATGGCTTTGTATCAATGCGGATTTAAAATCTGGCCAATTTTGGTGTTGTTTTAAATGTTTATCAATCCATTCAGGAAGTTCCGGCATTTTTTGAATGATAGTTTGCGATGTTTTTCGAAGTAGGCTTTGGCGCAGGCCAGCTGATAATGGATAAATAGGTTCTATTGCAGGGATAGATGAGCGCTGTTCTGGTGCAACAACATAATCTGGGTGGGTGATTTGTTTCTTTTGATTGAAAAAATCAACGCGTCCACTAATTATAACGGTTTTTCCAACCGCATATAAAGATTTTAGATAATCCGCCTTAGCCCTGAAATAAATAAGTTCAATTCTCCCTGTATCGTTCTCACCCACTATGCGGGCTGGACGGGATTGCCTTCCCATGGGAATATCTAAAGATCTAATAGTGATAGATACGGTTACAATTTGCCCGTCCGTGATAGCGTTTATATCTGGTGATGCGCTTCGGTCAATTAATGAGACAGGAAAGTAAAACGCTAAATCAATAACAAAACTACCTATTCTCTTTGCCATTATATCAGCTGTTCTTGGCCCTATGCCTTGCAAGCTCATTAACTGTGCAAAGCAAGGGAACAAAATTTCAGGTCTATTAAAATTAAGGTTTGCCATATGCCTGTTCAAATTTGTAATTATAGGGTAATGATCTCACAAAAATTGTAACCTGTCCAATGCGCACTATCTTATTACGGATAGAACTATATTTTAACAGTTTGAAGAGTTTATATTTATGGAAACAAGAGAAAATAGAATACGCAGATTAATCTATCAGTCCAGCTACACAGGCACCAGAGAGACAGACTTGCTATTAGGACAATTTGCAAATCGCTATCTGAATAACCTTGAAGATCAACAGCTAGATGATTACGAGGCCCTTTTAGCACAAGGCGATCAGAATATTCTTGCATGGGTGAGAGGGGATTTAAAAATCCCAGCTAATCTGAACGGAACCGTTTTTTCACTTGTAAAAGATTTTAATACAACACTCTGACAGAAACATAACTATCCCATGCAACAGCAAATTTTTGGATGTGTAGAGGGTGCACAAACCCTCTATCTTGCAACACACGCTACTATAGGCAAACCAGTTATTTACCTATCTCGTGATGACCTTGAATTAAAACAAGTATCACAGGGCTTATCCCTGTTTGCACCAGATATAGACGTGGTTTGCTTGCCAGCATGGGACTGTTTGCCATATGACAGGCTGTCTCCACATGGCGATATTACAGGTGAGCGTATTTCAACATTAAGTAAACTCGCCTCAACTGAAATTTTAAATACAAAAAATGTGATACTTCTTACAATAAATAGTTTTCTGCAAAAAATTCCCCCAAAATCCTTTTTCTTGAATGCAAGTTTAAAACTCTCCAAAGGGGCTGATTATAATTTGAATGAGATTGCGTCTTTTCTGCAAGATTGCGGATTTAACAGAACGAATACCGTTCGTGAATATGGCGAATTTGCAATAAGAGGTGATATTGTTGATATTTTTTCTGATCCCTCAACCCATCCATACCGCCTTGATTTTTTCGGTGCGGAACTTGAGAAAATAAGATTTTTTGATTCATCTTCTCAATTGGGATTGACGGAAGTAGAACAGCTTATTTTAAATCCAGTAGCGGAATATCGCTTATCAGATGAATATATCACCCGTTTTAGAAAAAATTATATCAGTTTATTTGGCGCATCCGCAGCAAGAGACCAATTATACGAGGAAATCACAGCAGGCATAACCCCTGTTGGAATAGAACATTGGATGAGCTTATTACATCCTGAACTTGTTACTATAACAGATTGGCTACCTGATGCGTCTGTTGTAATTCCGTATGATTTTTCGGTTTATTCAGAGAAAAGAAGCGCCTTAATTGAGGAGTTTTATCAGTCAAGACTGTCAGCCATCGGACAAGATTCATTCCATTACAGGCCAGTACCACCAGAGCAGATGTACGTATCACAGAATGAAATTGACGTATTATTTAATACAAAAATGCCAACGATATTATCGCCATTCTCTGCCCCAGAAAAAACACCTCAAAATTATGAGGCATTAAGCTTAGACGGAAAAACAGGACCCGTTTTTAGCGCAACACAGGAAAACCGATTTAGCCCCTCACAATCTGCCGCAAAAATGATAGAAGATACCCTAACAAATCGCTCTATAATTTTGGTAGCTTCCAGCAAAGGCGCTATGTTAAAATTAACAGAGTTAGTATCCCCTCATTTATCGCATCCAATAACGCCGCTCGAGCCTGGCACAAAGCTAGTAGCAGGGCAGATTTATTCTGCTGTATGGTCCATCGCAAATGGATTTATGTTCCCAGATATTTGGATTTTAACAGAACAGGATGTATTTGGAAGCCGGCAGAACAGGCCTGCTGGTAGGCGCAAGCGCTCAGATGAATTCCTGCGAGAAGTATCCGCATTACAGACAGACGATCTTGTAGTGCATATAGAGCATGGAATAGGTCGATATGATGGTCTTGAAACAGTGCAAAGCGGCGGCGGTGAGCATGATTGTTTGCGTTTAATTTATGCGGGCGGTGATAGATTATTCATCCCCGTTGAGAATATTGATTTACTCTCAAGATATGGACAGCAGGCAAGCGATGCGGCTTTAGATAGGTTAGGCGGCGTTGCTTGGCAGGCCAAAAAAGCCAGAATTAAAGGCAGGATAAAGGAGATGGCAGACGAGCTCATTAAAATTGCTGCCAGCAGACAAGTAAGCAAAGCTGAAAAACTAAATGTGCCAACAGGCATTTTTGATGAATTTTGTGCACGCTTTCAATTTTCTGAAACAGATGACCAGCTGGATGCTATTTCTGATGTGATCGATGATCTTGCCTCTGGAAAACCAACCGATAGACTGATTTGCGGTGATGTTGGATTTGGTAAAACCGAGGTTGCATTGCGGGCTGCGTTTGTTGCTTGTATGAGCGGGTATCAGGTAGCGCTTGTTACGCCTACCACCCTTCTTGCAAGACAACATGGCAAGCTATTTAAAGAGCGCTTTAAAGGCTTTCCAATCCAAATTGGTATTCTCTCAAGAATGACACCTGCAAAAAATGCGGCCATTATCAAGCAAGATATTGCTGATGGAACCTGTCAGATGGTAATCGGAACACATGCATTACTGTCAAAATCAATGGCGTTTAATAATCTTGGCCTTTTAATTGTAGATGAAGAACAACATTTTGGAGTTGCTCAGAAAGAACAACTCAAAAAAATGCGTGGTGACATGCATGTTCTCACCCTATCGGCAACACCCATACCGCGAACCTTGCAGATGGCATTATCGGGGGTAAGAGAAATGTCACTTATCGCAACACCGCCGGTAGACCGTCTTGCAGTTAGAACGTTTGTGGGGCCATGGGACTCTATCATCCTTAGAGAAGCAATTTTGCGTGAAAAACAGCGGGGCGGACAGATATTTGTGGTATGTCCTCGTATAAAAGATATGCAGAAAATGTTTGATCGCATCACAAAGCTGGTTCCTGAAGCCTCTATTCTTTCAGCACATGGACAGATGAACCCGCTAGAATTAGATAAGGTCATGACAGATTTTGCAGATGCCAAAGCAGATGTATTATTATCCACTCATATTGTGGAGTCTGGAATTGATATTTCCACAGCAAATACAATGATTATTCACCGTGCTGACATGTTTGGCTTGTCCCAGCTATATCAGTTACGCGGCAGAGTAGGGCGCGGCAAGCAACGAGCATATGCCTATCTTACAACTGACCCACAAATAACACTCACCAATCAGGCTAAACGCAGGCTCGAAGTAATGCAAACCCTTGACAAGCTTGGGGCAGGGTTCTCACTAGCCTCCTATGATATGGATATTCGCGGTGCTGGAAACCTACTTGGGGATGAGCAGTCAGGCCATGTAAAGGAAGTGGGTGTTGAATTATATCAAGATATGCTTCGCCAAGCTGTTGCTTTATCAAAGTCTGGTACGAGCGAAAATAAAGAGGAGAGTGACGTAAGCGAAGATAACTGGTCACCCCTTATTAGTATTGGAACTGACGTTTTGATACCAGATAGCTATATTAAAGATTTAACGGTTCGGCTTTCACTCTATCGTAAAATTGCATCTGTCTATGATTTAGCATCTCTCCAAGATATAAAAATGGAATTAACAGATAGATTTGGCCCTATCCCAGATAAGGTTAAAAACCTCTTGCAAATTGTTGAATTAAAACAGATATCTAAAAATATTAATATCGCTAAAATAGATGCAGGTAATAAAGGGTTCTCCGTTCAGTTTAGACATAATTCATTTGCTAATCCAGAGCGACTAATTGCCTGGATAGCCTCGCAAAAAGACAGGGTACAATTGCGAGCAGATCATAAGCTGGTAATTAAACAGGATTTAACCGATGTAACGAAGCGTGCTGATTATCTGAAGGGTAAGTTATTGCAGGTACAAGCCCTATTAGACTAGCTCGTAACCGCCGTATCGATTGCGGTAAGCAATATATGTTCTGGATGTGCTCCGGCAAGTGAAATCTGGCTGTTAAAGACAAAAAACGGAACGCCATCAATTCCTAAATGGTTTGCTTGGGTTAAGTCTGATGCCAATATTTTTTTTGCTTCTGTGATTTTTTTAAGTTCAGAAATTTGGGACAGGTTTGAGCTTTCTAGTATTTCTTCTTGGATATCGGAATTGCTTATATCTTTACCATCTAGGAAATAGGCTTGATAAAACAACTCGCTTAACCTGTAGCCGTCGCTTCCAGCTGCAATAATTAATTCGTGAACAGAGCGAGAATCTGGTGTTCTCTCGATTGCATCAAAATCAAATTCAATGCCCGATAATTTTCCAGCTTGTTCTATTCTGCTATAAACAGATGATGCAGCATGTCCAAACTTGGTTAATAAATATTGTCTTCTATCAATGCCATATTGCGGTATGGAGGGGTTTAATAAAAACCCTTTCCATTCAATAGTAACCTCTATGTCAGGGCGCTCAGATAATGCCTTTTCAAGGCGCTTTTTACCAATATAGCACCATGGGCATATAATATCCGCGAATATTTCTATCTTAAGTTTGGGGTTCATATCGCGGCCTGAGGTGTTTTTCTCTTACCTATTTAACCTATGTTAGTTTTAATGCTAAAACAATGGCACATAACACTACTATGTCAGTATTTACCTTTTTCAGGGGAGAATAAAATTGGCTTTGGATGATGAAAAAGCATTGAGCCTTGTAACCGCAAAAAGAGATGCGTTATTGCAGCAGGCAAAAACGCTCCAAATATCTACCAGTTCGGATAGCGGCGATAATATTGAATGGGGTGTTGCACCTTATATAAGAAGAAATAACGTGTTTTATATATATGTAAGCGAACTTGGAGGGCATGTTCGCTTTATGCTAGATAAACGACCTGTGTTATTTAGTATTATTGAGGATGAAAAAGCAGCCACAAATATATGGGCACGTGTTCGATTGAAATTTACCGCAGAAGTGAGTGAGATAAAAAGAGGCGGAGCAGAATTTAATATGCTCTGTGATGAGATTGCAAGTCACCATGGGCCTGTCATGACCGTCATACGAGAATTTTCCGATTTCCATTTATTTGCTATTAATCCAAACAAGGGGGTGATTGTAACCGGATTTGGATCGGCCTTTAACGTCACAGGTAATGATTTTAGGCTTGAGAGCAGACTTTCTTCTAATGGCTGAAACACAACCCATTTTATATTCTTTTCGAAGATGCCCTTTTGCAATGAGAGCACGGCTAATATTAAAAAAATGTAATGTGACGGTTAGGTTGCGTGAAATTGAATTGAAAGATAAACCAAAGGAATTGCTTCAGGCGTCTCCAAAAGCAACCGTCCCAGTGCTTGTTTTACCAGATCAAATTCTTGAGCAATCTATGGATATTATCCTCTGGGCAGTTTCGGTAAGCGACCCCCATAATATTTTGGTTTCATGGAATGCGGATAAAGCTGCGAGTGCGCAATTCTTAAAATCGTTAGATGATGATTTCAAACATCATTTGGACAGATATAAATATGCGGCTCGTTTTGAGCCCAAAGACAAGAATTTTCATCGTGATTTGGCAATGTTATGGATAGAAGATATAGAAGTTAAGCTCTCAGAAATGCCTTACTTATCTGGCAAAACGATTGGAATCTTTGATTATATGTGCCTGCCTTTTATCCGCCAGTTTAGAATAGCAGACCCTGACTGGTTTGATTCTCAGAATTTGCCAAATATACATAAAAGCCTATCTCAGTTTTTGGAATCTGATCTGTTTAAGCAAGTAATGCAAAAGATGCCAATCTGGAAAAAAACAGGCATAGAGATAGAATTCTAGGGCGCATCACATTATCAAAGTTTTTATGCGTTGCGGATCCGCGTTAAGCCAGATTTGTGAATCTTTTTGAATTTGGTTTCTGTTCTCATCGCTCATTTTCGATAAGGTTCGATACATCATACCCATACGAGGGTTATTTTTGAACTTATCCTCATGCGACATCAAAAAATTCCAATATAAATAATTAAAGGGGCAAGCATCCTCGCCTGTTTTTTTCTTCACATTATATTTACATGAGCCACAATAATTGGACATTCTATCAATATAGGCACCGCCAGAAACATAAGGCTTGCTTGCCAGGATTCCGCCATCTGCAAATAATACCATTCCGCTTACATTGGGAAGCTCAACCCACTCATACGCATCAACATAAACACTCAAAAACCAGTTATTTAACTGTTCTGGAGAAACCCCTGTTAACAGCGCATAGTTCCCTAATACCATCAAACGCTGTATATGATGCGCATAGGCATGGTCGCGCGTTTGGGCAACCGATTGTGATACGCATTTTAAATCTGTTTGTGCGGACCAATAAAAATCAGGAAGGGGCGCTGTTAACTCAAGATAATTCATATCCGCATATTCAGGCATTTTATACCAGTACAAGCCTCTTACATATTCCCGCCATCCAAGTATTTGACGAATAAATCCCTCTACAGAGTTTAAGGGCATATTCTCTTCATAAAAGGCCTGCTCAGCACGTAACACTACTTCTTTTGGGCTGAGTAGGCCAATATTCAGATATAAACCAATATGGGAGTGGTACATCCATGCTTCATCTACTAACATTGCATCTTGAAAGGTGCCAAAATTTATCAAGCGTTCTTCCATAAACTTATCTAGAATGAGGAGCGCCTCTTTTCTTGTGACAGCATAATGAAAGCTCTCTAAACTTCCAAAATGGTCTGAGAAACGACTACCGACAAGCGCTATCACGTCTTTTGTTATTTCATCTGGTTTTATTTTAGTAGGGGAGGGTATATGTTTTTTAGCATCTGGCGAAACTCTATTCTCAGAATCATAATTCCACTTTCCCCCGATAGGGGTTCCATCTTCACTCATTAACACGTTGGTTTCCCGTCTTAATTCGCGATAGAAATATTCCATTCTTAATTGGGTTCTGCCATCCGCCCAATCCCGAAACCGTTCTTCTGAGGTAAAAAACCGTGTATCTTTTCTGATTTCAAAAGGCAGGGATGTCTCTAATTGAAACTCAGTAAATAGTTGCCTTAACCTGAATTCCCCAGCTTCCACCATACATAATGCGTCGGGGGAGAATTCATCAATAACCGATTGTAATTGGGATATAAAATCACCTTTATTATCAGGGTTATCATAATCAATATAACAAATATTCCATCCTTTTAGGCGACATTCTTCTGCAAAATGACGCATGGCAGAAAAGATAAACGCAATTTTTTTCTTATGATGCTTTACATAGGTTGCCTCAGTTTTAAGCTCTGCCATTAAAATCAGATCATTTTCTGGGTCAATATCTGCAAGAGACGCAATACCAAGATCTAACTGGTCACCTAATATTAATCTAACTGTTCCCATCAGGCTGACTTTGGTAACTTTGAAAAAGCTTCAAGGGCCATTTCTCTTGAGGTTTTAAGATCTACGATAGGCATTGGATAAGAGTTGCCAAGGTGAACGCCGCTTTCTTTTAATATCTCTGAGGGTGCTTGCCATGGACTAAAAAGATATTTTTTAGGCAGTTTTGCTAATTCAGGCACCCATTTGCGTGTATAGGCCCCATCAGCATCAAATTTCTCACCTTGTGTGATCGGATTGAAAATGCGGAAATAGGGCGCCGCATCCGCGCCGCATCCTGCAATCCATTGCCAGCTTGCTGAATTAACACACAAATCTGCATCAACCAGACACTCATGAAACCAATCTCGTCCATGGTGCCAATGCTGTAGAAGATTTTTGACAAGAAAAGAGCCAACAATCATCCGCAGCCTGTTATGCATGTAGCCTGTTTGATAAAGCTCTCTCATACCAGCATCTACTATTGGATAGCCTGTCCTGCCTGTTTGCCATGCTTTAAGACTATCAGGTGTCATTTTCCAAGCAAATGAATTGAATTTTGGGTTTAGATTCTCATTGGCAAGTGTTTGGTGATGAACGTTTAAATGATGGGCAAATTCACGCCAGCCCAATTCAGAAAGAAAGCTATCTAAATTAGAATCTCCTGGCTCAATTACGTCTTGAGACGCGTACCAGACCTGATTTGGTGATAATTCACCAAAATGCAGTCTTGGCGATAATCTGGAAACCGACTTTTGCGAGGGAATGTTTCTGCCTATTTTGTAGCTTGAAATCCCATTCTCAAGAAATTCAGTAAGCGATTGGGCAGCACCCCGCTCGCCTATCCTCCACTCATTAAGTATCGTGTGAGACCATTTATGCATAGGCAATAATTCAAGTTCAGATAGCGTGCAATTTTTGGAATTTATAATTTGCGGTGAATATTTAATATCAGTTGGGGCTGTCAGCGGTTTTCTTGGCGGTGTGGCTGCAAGACACCCCCTACGGTAGAAGGGGGTAAATACGCGGTAATGGGTACCGTCGGATTTGTGTATTTGATGCGGCTCCCACAAAAGCGACCCTGCAAAACTTTTTACCTCAACACCTAATTCTTTGATATATTGTTTAATGGATATATCACGCGTCATTCGCCACGGCTCATAACATCTGTTCCATACAATTTTATCTGCGTTTGTTTGGAGCATTAATTCAGGTATAATTTTATCCGCAGGTCCCTTAAAAAATTTCAAATTCCCGTTTAAGGACTTATCTAGCGATTCTAATGAATAGTGTAGCCAGAGCCTACTTGCAGCGCCCATTTTCTGAGAGCCAGAATTATGGTCGTCTAGAATATATATTGGAATAATCTCACCGCTATTCACTGCTTCAATTAGAGCAGGGTTGTCGGCTAGTCTTAGATCCTGACGGAACCACATTATTGTTTTCATAAAAACACTGCCCTAAATTTATTAGTTTAAAATGATATTATATCCCTACTTCTTATTCGTTTAGAAGGGGCTATTGGACTAGTCTAACTTGATTTTTAGGTGCGTTTTTCGGGGATATCATATTCTGGCCAACGGGTGGTAAAGCGTTGATAGTTAGCATCAGACAGCCTTACCGTTAAGCTCTCAAAACCATCATCATTAAAGCATGAATGAAGCACAATTCCATTCTGATGCAGGTAAGCGCGAGCATCCCCAAAACGAGAAGAGATATGGAAGCTATAAACAGCAGAATCTGTGTTTATAGCGTCCTCAATTAACCTAAATAAGCTTTGGAAATTAGAGTGAGAGAGCGCCGACAAAAATGCCCCATTTGGAAACATATGTGCTAATTCTTGTTGTTTGTCAGATGAAATTAGGTCTGATTTGTTAAGCACGTGAATTACCTTTTCAGAAAGCTCATCTCCATCTAACCCAAGATCCCCTAGTATTTTATCTACATCCTCTGCTTCTTCTTCCAGAAATGGCGAGGATGCATCATGCACATGCAATAAGAAATCAGCCTCTGTTACCTCTTCTAAGGTGCTTTTAAATGCCTCGACTAATTCTGTTGGAAGCTCGCTTATAAATCCTACAGTATCAGCTAGAATTATTTTTTGACCCGTTGGAAGCTCGGCCATGCGTAAGGTAGGGTCAAGGGTTGCAAATAGCATATCCTTAGCCATGACATTCGATGCGGTTAATGCATTGAACAAAGTCGATTTACCTGCATTAGTGTACCCTACAAGCGCTATTGTTGGGGTTTCTGTTCGATTTCTGTTTTTGCGTTGGATTTGTCTTGTTCTCTCAACTTCCTTAAGCTCTTCTTTAATTTTAACCACGCGCTCTAACAGTATGCGGCGGTCAAGTTCTATCTGTCTCTCACCAGGGCCACCAAGAAAGCCGCCTCCGCCTCTTTGTCTTTCAAGATGTGTCCAGCTTCGAACCAAACGCGAGCGCTGAAACGTAAGGGAGGCCAGCTCTACTTGAAGTCTTCCTGCGTGCGTGTTTGCTCTAGCGCCAAAAATTTCTAAAATTAATGCGGTTCTATCAATTACCTTACAGCCAAGCATTTCTTCCAAATTACGGTGCTGAACAGGACTTAAAGAGCAATCGAAAATTATAACAGGATGCGGATCCTCACGCTCAATTCGCTCGATTAATAACTCCAGAAATCCAGCCCCAAGATAGGTTCCAGCCTTCGGGGAGAAGAGTTTTACAACCTCACGGTGGACTACTTCAAGCTCAATCGCTTCGGCAAGACCGCACGCTTCATTCAATAACGCTTCTGAGTTTCGAGAGGTTGGAAGTATTCGCACCTCTGGATGTATAACAATAGCTGTTTTGCTCACTAATGTTGTATCCTTAGATGAGGTGTAAGAACCAATAATTTGAATTTAAACAATATTTGTTAAGCCTGAATATAAAACAAAAATTACCTGTAAACTGTATCGCTATCTGTATTCTTTGTAGAGCGTGCAATTGCCATTATCATATCAGTTAAGGAAACGGTTCCAACTTTTTTTCCGTTCTTAACGATGATTGCCCCGTTTGAGCCTGATTGCGAAACAGTTTGCAAGGCATCCTCGATAATTACATTATCCTGAATTTCAGGCCCTTTTATGGCCGCGTCTTTTGACATAACAGAGCTTACCTTAAGAACACGAGCCTTATTAATGTCTTTGATAAAATCAGTTACATAATCATCGACTGGGTGAAGTATTATTTTCTCAGCCGTTCCAGACTGGATAACCGCACCATCTCTTAAAATAGCAATATCGTCACCAAGCTTTAGCGCCTCATCGAGATCATGCGTAATAAATATTATCGTTTTATGAAGCTGTTCCTGAAGGGATAATAATACATCTTGCATATCAGACCGGATTAGAGGGTCAAGTGCTGAAAATGCCTCATCCATAAGAAGTATATCTGCGTCTGTTGCAAGAGCACGCGCTAATCCAACGCGCTGCTGCATTCCTCCAGAAAGCTGAGATGGATAATGATTTTCAAAACCAGTTAAACCAACACTCTCAATCCACTTATTAGACCTGGCTAATGCTTCTTCTTTATTTATACCCTGGATACTAAGCCCATAGGCAACATTATCAATTACCTTGCGATGCGGTAGTAATCCAAATTTCTGGAAAACCATGCTAGCTTTGCTACGCCTGAAATCACGCAACTCGGCTGGAGACATTGATAAAATATCGTCACCATCTACAATAATAGAGCCAGATGTAGGCTCAATCAGACGATTAATATGTCTGATTAAGGTTGATTTACCAGACCCAGAGAGACCCATTATGACTTGAATTTGTTGTTTTTTTACATCTATATTCACATTGTCTAATCCAAGTACATGGCCATGCTGCTCTAGCAAATCCGACTTTGACATCCCCTCTTTAACCAAACCAACCATTGAGGCGGCATCGCTACCAAATATTTTATATAGACTATTAATAGATACCTTTATATCAGACATTATGACCACTTTCTCTATGAGCTTGCAATCTTTTGCCGAAGGATTGAGATACTCTATCAAATAAAATTGCTAATACGACAATTGCCAAGCCATTCATGACGCCCAAAGCCAAATATTGATTTGATATTGCTCTTAGAACAGGCACACCTAAGCCCTTCACGCCAATCATTGAAGCAATAACAACCATCGACAAAGCCATCATTATGGTTTGGTTTACGCCTGCAAATATATTGGGAAGCGCGAGTGGTATTTGCACATCTAATAATTTTTGTTTGTAACTGGCACCAAACGCTTCTGATGCCTCCATAACATCTTTGTCAACCAGTCTAATTCCAAGGTTGGTAAGACGTACTATAGGCGGAATGGCATAAATGCATACGGCTAATAATCCAGGTACCTTTCCAATGCCAAGTAACATCACAACAGGTATAAGATAAACAAAACTCGGTATCGTTTGCATTATATCAAGAATAGGGGTTACCACAGTCTGGGTTCTGTTAGAGCGAGCCATCAATATTCCGATTGGTATGCCAACGCTAATACAAACAATGGTAGCAACCGAAATGATTGCTAATGTTGCCATTGTATCTTCCCACATATCGAGATAACCGATCAACAAAAACGCAAAAAGAGCACCAATTGTAAGCTTTATGCTTTTAGAGCCAAAATATACCAACAATGCGATTGATGCCATTACAATTGGCCAAGGCGAATTCAAAAATAACTTTTCTAGCCATATGAGGAAATAAAGCAGCGGATCAAAAAAATTCTCAATAGCTTCTCCATAGTTCCGAGTAAAATCTCTAAAACTTTCATCAATAGCTTTCTTGAAGTCTCTTAAGTCGGTTCTGCCCATTTTGGGAAATTCCGTTAAAATACTCAATTTACTCTCCCCAAAAGAAATGGGCCAAAACTATGGCCCATTCTTATTAAATCATAGAATCTAAAGCGCTTTTTTTATTAAATTAGCACCCTGAACTGTTACCCAATTTTCCCAAACTTCTGGGTATGTGGATAAAAATTCATAAGCAGTATCTTCACCACTAGCCTGATTTTCATTCATCCAGACAAGCATGGACATCATTACATCAGAAGGAAATTTTCTCTTTTCAATATAGCTTTTTCCAACGCTCGGTCCGTTTTCAATGAAGTTTGATGCCACTACTGACGTTACTTCTGACACAACCCAGCCTGAAGGTTGAGGGTCTTGACATTCTGGATCCATTAGACAGTTATCCCAGTTTTCATCTCCTGCATAAGGTCCCATGTCTAAGAGAGATAAGCCACCTTGAGCCGCTAGCACTGTTGGACCCCAATAATATCCAAACCACGGCTCATTGCGAGTAATAGCTTTTTCGATGGAACCGTTTAATCCTGCTGAAGAACCAGAGTCAATTAACATCCATCCTTTAGCTTCCATATCGAAAGCTTTAAATAATTGATTTGTAGCAATTTGACATCCCCAACCTGATGGGCAAGTTACAATGCCGCCCTTTGAAGGATCTTCCGGATGTGGAAAAAGGTCAGGTCGTTCTAAAACTTCGGCTAAGGTTGTTAACCCATTTTCCTGCATAACTTTAGTACTTATCATCCATCCTTCACCAGCGCCAGTTATTGGTGCGCCATTCAACATGAATAGACGACCTTCTTCTTCAGCTTTCGCTAGTGGTGTTTGAACTGCGTTCGCCCAAAGTTCAGGAGC
>ERZ802830.2510-NODE-2510-length-16479-cov-13.3411_pt1 | contig 16479 bp, 14 predicted proteins | sample MGYA00345654_ERZ802830 | MGnify/ENA primary metagenome ERZ802830 (study PRJEB30503, sample SAMEA104212375) | marine metagenome | biome: Westerlies Biome; feature: [SRF] surface water layer (ENVO:00010504) within the epipelagic zone...; material: water...
TAGTCGGCACCTACAGATTACTTTTAAAACCAAAATTTGTGAAATCACAAAAATTCTATAGTCAAACAGAGTTTAATATTTCTAAGTTAACTAAAGAAAAATCTTTAACTCTTTTAGAGGCAGGTAGGTCCTGTGTTCATAAAAATTATAGAGACGGATCTGTGATAAAACTTTTATGGAGGGGCCTTGCTACTTATATTGTTAAAAATCAAGTTGATATAGTTTTTGGTTGTGCAAGTTTTCCTTCTAGCAATCATAACCTGTTTAGAAATCAACTGTCATATTTGAAACACTTTCACCCATCGCCACAATACTTGAAAACAAAACCTCTTTGGAACTTAAAAGTAAAATTTAGAACTATTGACAAACAGTTGCTCAACTCTAATGAAGAATTTAGAAAGCTCCCCCCTTTGATTAAAGCCTACATTAGAGTTGGTGCATATGTTGGATCTGGTGCAATTGTAGATAAAGAGTTTGATACTACTGATGTGCTAATTGTTTTAGAAACAAAAAAAATGCTAAAAAAATACTCTAATCTATATTTAAAAAACATACATTAATGCTCTACTCACCAATACTATCTATTTCAAGACTAATAGTAATGATTCCATGGATTTTATTTATATCTTCAATCCACTTAATATTTTCTCTAGTTACTAAAAGGTTCTTTTTCTATTTCTTCCGTATTTTTTTTAAAGGTTTAGTAAGCATAATTGGAATAAAAATTAAAATTTCTGGTGTGCCACAGAAAAGAAAAACTTTATTCGTTTCGAATCATATTTCTTATCTAGATATAATAGTATATGGATCACAAATAAATACAGTTTTTGTAGCTAAATCAGAAATCAAAAAGTGGCCATTAATCAATAAACTTTGTGCTATTGCAAAAACAATATTTGTTGAGAGAAATGATATTAAATTTATTAGGAATCAAATAACACTAATTAAAAAAACTCTTCTAAATGATACGAGTGTACTTCTTTTTCCAGAAGGTACCTCTAGTGATGGTACTAGTGTGCTTAAGTTTAAGAGCTCCTTATTTTCTATTGTAGACTATAACGAACTAAAAGAATGTCACATTCAGCCAATTTCTATATCCTATAATAAACTTGATGGTCTACCACTAGATAAATTTTACAAACCATACTTGGCTTGGTTTGGAGGAATGGATCTATTTTCTCATGTTTGGAAATTTTTAGGATTAGGGGCGAGCGAAGTTAATGTTCATTTTCATAAAGCTAAAAAATTTTCTTCGTTTTTAAATAGAAAAGATGCCTGTTCTTTTTGTTATGAAAAAATAGCTGAACAAGTTAGTGAGGATTGCCATTCTTTTGAAATTAATAATAAACTTAAACTTTATGATTTTAAATTTCTTTGAAAATTTAAACTATAAAATTAAATGTCTATTCCAACGACAATACATTAAAAGTTCTAAATAATATTTCGTAATCATAAAGTATAGGTTCAGTTCTTTTTCTTATTGAATCATTGTAATAATTCTGAAACAATTCCTTGCTACTAGATATAGTATGGATGATTCAAGCTCAGTACTAAATAAGTCCTACAGGACGATCTGGATATCAGACATACATCTAGGAAGCTATGGCTGTAAAGCTGAATACCTTCTGGAATTTTTAAAAAATCTTAAATGTGATACTATTTATTTGGTTGGCGATATTGTTGATGGTTGGCGTCTGAAAAAAAAGTGGTACTGGCCACAAGCCCATAATGATGTTGTTCAAAAACTCCTTAGAAAAGCTAGAAAAGGTGTGAATGTTGTCTTTATTCCAGGAAATCATGATGAAGCAGCAAGAAAATACATAGGAGTAAATTTTGGCGATATAAAGATCCAAAAGGATGCTGAGCATTTTACAGTTGATGGAAAGAAATTTTGGGTTATTCATGGTGATCAGTTTGATGGTATTATGCAACACGCAAGATGGGTTGCCCACTTAGGTGATAAAGGATATTCATTACTTTTAAAACTTAACGATTTTTACAATAAAATCAGAAATTTATTTAAATTGCCGTACTGGTCTATTTCTAAATATGTGAAATTAAAAGTTAAAAAGGCTGTTTCTTTTGTTACTGCTTTTGAAATTGTTATGGCTCGAGAGGCAAAGAGAAGAGGATATGATGGCGTAGTGTGCGGTCATATTCATAAGGCTGAACTGAGAACAATTAATGGTATTATTTATGCTAATGATGGAGATTGGGTTGAATCTCTTACTGCATTAGCAGAAAATCATGATGGTAGCTTAGAAATTCTGGATTACTCTAAAAACTTTGAAACTCTACACTTAAAAAAATATGATAAAAAACAACTTATTTCCTCAATGTAATGAAAATTTGTATTGCGAGTGATGCTTGGAACCCACAGGTAAATGGTGTGGTTCATACTCTGTCAAGGACAAAAGAGTATTTAGAATCTCGAGGATTTGAAGTTTTAATGATTACTCCAAATTTATTTAAAACTTTTCCTTGCCCAACTTATCCTGAGATTAGACTTTCTATTTTTCCTAAAAGCAAAATTGAAGCGCTTTTGAATAAATTTAGGCCAGATTGTGTGCATATTGCGACAGAGGGACCAATAGGGCTTGCTATGCGTAACTTGCTTGTTCATAAAGGTATGACATTTACAACATCTTTTCACACCAGATTCCCCGAATATATAAAAAAAAGAACTAAACTCCCCCTCTCTGTTGGTTATTCTTATTTAAGGTGGTTTCACAAAAAAGCACATAAAGTTTTAACACCTACTAAAAATATTATCGATGAGCTTGAAGGTTGGGGCATTTACAATACTACCATTTGGTCAAGAGGTGTAGATACTTCGATGTTTAAACCTTTAAATGCTAGAAAAAAAACCTCATCGAAAAAACCAATTCTTATAAATGTTGGAAGAGTGGCTGTTGAAAAAAACCTCGAGGAATTTTTAAAGCTTGATATTGATTGTGAAAAGTGGATTGTTGGTGATGGTCCTGATTTATTCAAATTACGAAGAAAGTATAAAAACGTAAAATTTTTTGGACATAAAAACCAGAATCAACTCCCATTTATTTATCAGAAAGCTGATGTTTTTGTATTCCCAAGTAAAACTGATACTTTTGGATTGGTTTTATTAGAAGCTATGGCATGCGGTCTTCCAGTTGCAGCATATCCGGTAGCAGCACCAAAAAACGTGATTGGAAAAAGCGGAGCTGGTGTATTAGATAGAAACCTAAAAAATGCAGTTATAGAGGCATTGAAAATACCTAGAAACATTCCATCAAATTATGCCAAAAAATTTCGATGGGATAATGTTGGAAAGACATTTCTTTCTAATTTGCAGAGTACTAGGCGTTCTAGACCTGGTAGTTATGTTTTTAGTGATAACCCACATAAAAAGAATAAAGGTTTAAAAAGACTTTTTTTAGCATTTAGAAATAGCCTGTCTGGATTTAAGTTTGCCTTTAACGAAGAGAGTGCATTCCGACAAGAATTGCTATTATCTTTAATTCTAATACCTGTTGCCCTTTTTTCCTCAGCAACAACTTTAGAAAAAATTGCTATGATAGGAAGTGTATTTTTTCTTCTTACCATAGAACTTTTAAATTCAAGTGTGGAAGCCGCTATCGATAGAATATCATTTGAAAAACACGACCTCTCTAAAAGAGCCAAAGACCTAGGAAGTGCTGCAGTTTTTGTTGCTCTTGTTTTTGTATTCATGACATACACCTTTATCCTTCTTCCAAAAACTACCTTATAAGGGTGTATATACACACTTAAATGTTGAGTATCCATTTACTTATCCCTTCTTTAAATAGGTGTATATGCACTTTTTGACTAGTGTGCTACGGTTTCAGGGTGCTTTTTTATATTTTCTTATCAAGACCCATTTGATAATATTTATGAATTATCTTATCTTGATTTTCAAGGAGCCAGTCGATCGAGGGCTCATTATTTACAGCTTTTTTGATAGCATTTTTTGTTGCTTTACGATGGATATCAAATAAAATTTTGTGATCTAGATTTTTGTCATCAGCAACTGATGGATTCAACCAAACTGAAACAATGACACCCAATTCGTTAGCTTTATCTTTTGGTAAATACCCCTCTCGGACTGAATCAAGTACGCCATTTGCGATTGCTCCTTGAACCGTTCCCATCAGAATATTGGTATATTTATCATTCTTTACTGTCACCTTACTTACCATTAGAGTTGCCGGTCTAACCATAATATCAGTATTCATAATGGCCAAAACTTTCGTGTGACCTTTTATCTGATTACCAAGTAATGTTGCGAATGCTGTTCCGAATGGACCGTTAAGATCACCAATAACAACTTCAGGCTCTGCAGCTGTTCCTGGAGGACCTCCTGCCACTAGTGATTCCCCTACCCTTAAATTAAAGTTATTACTCATTTACTATCTCCTTTTGCATTAATTAACTTTGCTATTTTATTTTTTAGATCTAATCCCTCACAAGCTAGTTCAATATACTTAGGGATTTGGATATCCTTATCACCTTTTTTTCCTTTTTCGTAGTATTGTATCATTCTTCTTTTAAGACCAAGCACAGATGCAGCTTCTTGCTGTGAAAAACCATTCTTTTTTCTCCATTTTTTAAAAGAAACTTTATCCATATTTTTAAAATTAATAGCATTTTCAAACCAAATAGAAAACATTTTTAGAAAAAAGTTATTGACAAATAGGTAATAAATGCGCAATTATTACTATATGCGTAATTATTGCGTGTGGATAACTTGAAAGGATGGTGTTATGCTTGGGCATATGATACTTTGGAAATCTGTTTTTAAGTCAATTCCAATAATTGAAAAAAAAAAAAAATAATGGCTTGGATCATTATATTTGTTAGCTTTATTGGCCCGCTGTATGATTCCAATGGATATGTGACAGGAGTTCATATAGATGAAACACAAGTTTTTGAATCCAAAACTTCTTGCACATACACCTCCAATTTAATAAACGGAAAGCTTGGTGTTTCAATTCGAAAGGGAAATAATTTTATAAAACTTGAGAAGACAAAATCGCTTTGCATTACACTTAACGAATGGAATAATATTTCAAGAAGCAACGAAACTAATGATTTCAGTAAAATAGATATCGACCTTTTATTGGATGATTTCTAACGCACAAACCTACCAAATATGAAATTATTGCATACGTATTTGACAATGCGCAATTTTTTCGTATTATATATTTATTATTAACTTTTAATATAAGGAAATTAAAATGCAATTACTCAAAAAATCGAACCAACTTGATAAGTGGGGTAAAAAAAATAAGATCTCAAAAAAAAGATTCTCAAAACTAACAGGCACTAGCTTTAAAAGGTTAAAAAAATCAAAGAAGCTACCTAAGGTTGTTAGCTTAAGTTGTTTAGCTTTAGAGATGAGAAAAAGAGAAACTGACAAAAATAAAATTTTGAAGTCAGCTAAGAAAAAAAATAAAAATTTAAAAAGTAAAATTGTTAAGATTACTAAGAATTCAAATAAACTCACTAAAGCAAAGAAAAAGTTAGAAACTAAGCTTAAAAAACCTAAAAAGGTCATAAAAAGTTTAAAAAATACTAATAAGAAATTAGAAACTAAACTTAAAAAACCTAAAAAGGTCATAAAAAGTTTAAAAAATACTAATAAGAAATTAGAAACTAAACTTAAAAAACCTAAAAAGGCTATTAAAAATTTAAAAAATAGTAATAAAAAACTTAAATCTAAGCTAAAAGGAACAAATAAAAAAGCTAGAAAATCAACTTCAAAGGTTGGTTCAAAGGCAAGTAAGCCAAATGTATCAAAAACAAGTGAAGCAAGTAAAAGTAACAGTCAAAACTCTACTTTTAAAACTGAACTTAGAAAACCGGTTGTAGATGTAAATGTGAAAACTACATAATTTACTTCAAATATCATTCACTCTTTGAATTATTTTATAAGAGTGAATGATTTACATTTCTAAAGGTAACAATTTTTTTTAGTATAGGATATACAGTCATAAAATAGTAACATTAAAAAAGTAAGGCTATTTTATGGTGAATATTGCTGTCAATGGAATAGGGCGAATAGGAAAATTTGTTCTTAAATTCCTAATAGAGAGAAATGCAAACGTAGTATGTATAAATGACTCCGTTGGGGATATAGAACTTCATCGACATCTTTTAGAATTTGACAGCGTTCACGGAAGGTGGAATGCAAAGTTTTCTTATAGTAACAACACACTAACAATAAATAACAAAAAAATAATTTTTACTAAATTTAAAGAAATTGAAGACTTAGAATTAGATAACGTGGATATAGTTTTAGACTGTACAGGCAATTTTAAATCTCAAAAAAAATTAAATCCTTATTTTCAAAAGGGTATAAAAAAAGTAATTGTTTCTGCACCAATAAATGAGAAAGAAGTCGTAAATTTGGTATATGGGGTAAATCAAAGTATTTATAAACCTTCAATACATAATATTATTACCGCAGCAAGTTGCACAACAAATTGTCTTGCTCCTGTAGTAAAAGTAATTCACGACAATCTTGGTATTTTACACGGATCCATCACTACTATTCATAATGTAACCAATACTCAGACGATAGTTGATAGACCTGGAAAGGATTACAGAAGATCAAGATCATCAATAAACTCTATGATTCCTACAACAACCGGAAGCGCAACTGCAATATCTCTAATTTATCCTGATCTCAAAGGCAAATTAAATGGTCATGCTGTCAGAATCCCACTTTTAAATTCTTCACTTACCGACTGCGTCTTTGAACTAAAAATAGATACGTCAGAATCTGAGGTAAATAAACTCTTTAAGAATGCATCGGAAACTTACTTAAAAGGTATTTTAGGTTATGAAGAAACTCCTCTGGTTTCTGCTGACTTTGTTAATGATGATCGCTCAGCCATTATTGATGCGAAATCAACCATGGTTATAAATAATCGACAATTAAAAGTATATGCTTGGTATGACAATGAGATTGCTTATTCAAAGAGGATGGTTGATATTTGTGATTTCATAAGTTCTTCTTTATGATTTCTTTGTCACATAATCAGTTTTCTTATTTAATCGTTACAGCTAGTTATTGGACTTTTATGCTTAGTGACGGGGCTTTAAGAATGTTAGTTCTTCTTCATTTTCACCAAAATGGTTTTTCTCCACTTCAACTAGCCTATTTATTTTTATTTTATGAGTTAGCAGGAATTTTTACAAACTTAACGGCTGGATGGTTAGCAACTAAATTTGGACTTAAATTTACCTTAACAACTGGCCTAACAATTCAAATACTCTCACTTTACCTACTATCTCAACTGAATGCAGATTGGAGTCATAACTTTTCAGTTTTATATGTCTTGATAGTTCAAGGCCTAAGTGGCGTTGCAAAAGATTTAACTAAGATGTCTTCAAAGTCTGCAGTAAAGTTGTTGGCTCCAGAAAATAATATGGGTTTGTTTAGATGGGTTGCTATTTTAACGGGCTCAAAAAATACGATTAAGGGTTTAGGTTTTTTAGTGGGGTCAGTATTGTTGGCGACTTTAGGGTTTTACAAGTCTCTACTTTGTATGTTGGTTATAGTATCTTTAATTTTAATTATGTCAGTCTTTTTGTTAAAAAATGATCTTTTTAGCACCAAAAAAAATATAAAATTTGCCGATATATTTTCCAAATCCAAGAATATAAATTTTCTATCAGTTGCTAGAGTATTTTTATTTGGAGCGCGTGATGTATGGTTTGTTGTTGGACTTCCTGTCTTTTTTTATAATATTTTTTCCGATGGTACAACAGAAGGCAAACAAAGTGCTTTCTACATAGTTGGCAGTATTATGGCATTGTGGGTAATTTTATACGGGTTGGTGCAGGCAAGCTCGCCAAGGCTATTCCAAAATAAAGAAAATAAGGATCCTGATCTTATTCAAATTAGCAAAAAATGGATTTTCTACCTTTTGGTTAATATTATTTTTATAACATTATTATTTTTAATAATAAACGAAGTATTTTTTAAAAATCTAATCTTATTTTTAGGCCTTTTTATTTTTTGTTTTATTTTTGCAGTTAATTCTTCAGTACATTCTTTCTTGATATTAAAGTTTTCAAAAAAGAAAGATGTAACGCTTGATGTTGGATTTTATTACATGGCTAACGCAACAGGACGTTTACTTGGCACCTTTTTATCAGGTTATACTTTTCAAGTAGGTGGCCTCATGCTGAGCCTTACCGTTGCATCAGCAATGATAGGTTTGTGCTTTTTCTTTACCTTTTTTATAAATGAGAACAATGAAAATTTAGAGAATTAGACTATATTAATTATTCAATAAAGATAATATTTGCTTTTGTGTTATGAAAAAAAAAATCAATGAAGAGATCTTTAATAAAAAAATTTTTAATAAGCCATTAAGGTTTATTAATAGGGAATTATCGTGGTTAAAATTTAATGAAAGAGTTTTAAGTGAATCTCAAAATTCTGACAATCCATTGATGGAAAAACTCAGGTTCTTATCAATTTCCGGAAATAATTTAGATGAGTTTCATATGGTAAGAGTAGCTGGTTTGTGGCGCCAAATTAAAGAAAAAGTTTTTAATAGGACAGATGACGGGCTAACTACAAGACAACAATTTAATGAAGTTAGTAAGACTTTAAAACTTCTGTTAAAAAAACAGCAATTATCATGGGATGCTTTAAAGAAGGAACTGGGTTCTGCAAAAATAAATTTTTTAGAAACAATCGGAGGATTTAAAGAAAATAAAAAAGAAATTCAAGTAATATTCAAAAAAAAAATTTTACCAACCTTAACGCTGTTAGCAATTGACCCTGCGCATCCTTTTCCATTTTTACCAAATCAAAGCATCACAATGGTATGTTCTTTGAAAAATAAAAAAGGCAAGATATCATACTCCTTAATAATTTTTCCTCCCAAACTTCAAAGATTTTTTAAATTGCATGACAAAAATAGTTGGATCAGGTCAGAGGACATTATAAAACAAAATTTTGAGGTTATTTTTCAAGATTATGAACTACAGTCTTTCACATTGGTTAGAGTTATTAGAGATAGTGACATTGAGTTTGAGGAAGAGGCCGAAGACTTACTTTTATCATTTGAAACGGCTTTAAAAAAAAGAAGAAGGGGGACCGTTGTAGGTTTATACATTCAAGGAAGAGTAGAGAAAAAACTTCTTTCCTTCATCAAAAAATCATTAAAAATTGATGAAGAAAGAATTTTTAGAATATCATCATTAGTTGATATTAAATCATTAGACGAAATTATCGAACAAGGAGAACAAAAATTTAAGTTTAAAAAATTTAAACCAAGATTTCCACAAAGAATAAATGATTTTAATGGCGATTGTTTTTCAGCCATAAGAAAAAAAGACTTGTTAGTTCATCATCCTTTTGAATCCTTTGATGTTGTAGTAAATTTTCTAGAACAAGCCGCCAATGATGAAAACGTGCTTTCGATTAAACAAACGCTTTATAGAACAAGCGATAATTCACCGATTGTTAAAGCACTAATTAAAGCATCAAATCTAGGGAAATCAGTTACCGCGGTAGTTGAATTAAAAGCAAGATTTGATGAAGAAAAGAATATAAAATGGTCTAGAGATCTGGAAAAAGCTGGGGTAAATATTGTTTACGGATTTGTAAGATGGAAAACCCACGCAAAGATTTCACTAGTTACCAGAAAAGAAAAAAGTGATATAAAATCATATGTGCATTTTGGAACCGGAAATTATCACCCCTTAACTGCAAAAGTCTACACAGATCTATCAATTTTTTCATGCAAGCCAAAAATTGTTGAGGATGCATTAAATTTATTCAATTTTATAACGGGATATACCAAGCCAAAAAAGATGAATTTGTTGTCATACTCGCCTATTTTGCTCAGACATAAATTAGTTTCTCTAATAGATAATGAGGTTGCAAATAAAAAGAAAGGCCTACCTGCTGAAATTTGGATTAAAGTAAATTCATTAATTGATAGTGACATCATTGATAAATTATATGATGCTTCTCAAAATGGTGTTAAGATTGAGCTAATAGTTAGAGGAATATGTGGTCTGAGACCGGGTATAGAGGGGTTTTCAGAAAATATACGAGTAAAAAGTATCATTGGTAGATTCCTGGAGCATAGTAGAATTTTATGTTTTGCTAACGGTAAAGATATGCCATCATCAAAAAATAATGTTTTTATTTCATCGGCGGATCTTATGACAAGAAATCTTGATAGAAGAGTTGAAACCTTTATTCCTATTATTAATGAAACGGTCCATGAACAAATTATGAAACAAATTATGGTGACTTACTTAAAAGATGATATAAATAGCTGGCTTTTGAGATCAGATGGAACTTACGATAAAATAGTTTCAAAGTCTAAACCTTTTTCTGCATTTCAATATTTATTAAATAAACCATCTTTATCTGGAAGAGGGTCAAAACAAAAAAATAATGACAAAAAAATCTGATTTAGTTGCTATAATTGATATAGGGTCGTCCTCTATAAGACTCGTTATTTTTGATGAGCCGAGGTTTTCAGCAAATATTATCTTTAACGAAAAGGTTACCTTAGAATTGGGAACTGAAATATCTGAAAAGTTAATCAAAGATGATAAGATAAAAAGTTTGTTGGAGGTCCTAAGAAAATTTTTCAAAATTAGTAGAAGTGTCAAAAAAAATAACCTTCATATTTTTGCATCTGCTGCATTAAGAATTGCAAAAAATAGTAATCTGATTGTTGAGCTTGTCAGAACGGAATTTGATCATGAGATCAAAATCCTTACAGCTGAGGAGGAAGGGGTTTATTCAGCTATGGGCGTATTTTTTTCTCATAGCAAAGTCAATGGAATTGTTGGTGATTTTGGTGGTGGGAGTCTTGAAATTACTAGTGTTAACGAAAGTAAAAAAATCAGTTTTTTAGAATCTCTCACCATTGGTCATGTGGTTTTGAGAAAAATGGGAAACTTTAATGATAAGAAAGTTAGAAAATATATTTTTTCCTCAATACAAAAAATTAAAAAAGTTGATAGTAAAATTTTTTATGCAGTTGGAGGGTCATTTAGAGCACTTGCAAAACTTCATATACTCTTAAAAAAAGAAGACTTAAAAATAATTCAAGACTATGAAGTTGATGCTCAAGATTTTATTAGAGATTTAAAAGATGCGTTTTTTAATGATTGTAATGTAAATTTTAAGCTGATTAGTAAAGCCTCAAAATCAAGAATGTTCATTATCCCTTACGCTTTTTATGTTTTAGAAAATTTAATACAAAAATTTAATATAAAAAAAATATTTTTTACTAATACAGGTATCAGAGAAGGTTTTTTATACTCTTTAATAAATAAGAGACAAGCCGATCCGTTTCTCTCTCAAATAAGGAAAATAGCTAATAGAGCGATTAAAAAAAAAGATGTGTTAAAACTATTGGATTGGATTGAACCAGTTAATTATTATCTAAAAATCGACAAAAGGCTCCTGTTGTCCGCTTGTTGGTTAACAAATATCGCCAACTCTGTTCATCCAGAACATAGGAGAGTTTTTGCTCTTGAAAGTGTACTATATTATCCGTTTTATCATTTAAAACGCTACGATAGATATTTGCTTTCATTGATTCTTTATTTTAGATACTCAAAAAATTTAAAAGGGGAGCTAGCTATGTCAGTTTCAACAAGAATTTCTTATCAAGAACTTTTAAAAGCTAAGATATGTGGACAACTTTTACGTATAGCACATCATATTACCGGAAGATTAGATTATAATAACCTAAAAAGCATACAACTAAAATTGGACTCTAAAAATAATATTATTTTTCCAGAACCTCAAAAACATTACTTATTATTCGGGCAATCGTATGAAAGAGGAGTTAAAAACATAAAAGAAGTATTAAAAACATTACATAGTTATTAATCTAATTAGAATGTAACAAAACTGTAACAAAACTGTAATAAATCTTATTAATCATTTTTATATATACAAGGCTTAATCTTAACAAGTGAGGAAATATGAAAAAAATCTCTCTAATAGCAGCAACTGTTGCTCTTGGTTTTTCAGTAGAATCATTCGCTCGTGATCAAATCAAGATCGTTGGTTCATCTACTGTCTACCCATTTGCTACTGTTGTGGCTGAAAGGTTTGGTAAAACAAGTGGCTTTAAAACACCTGTAATCGAATCAACAGGCTCTGGCGGCGGTCTTAAGCTCTTTTGCAAAGGACTAGGTACAGAACACCCTGATATCACTAATGCTTCTAGAAGAATTAAAATGAAAGAAGTAAAAAAGTGTTCCAAAAATGGCGTTACTGATATAACTGAAATCAAAGTAGGATTTGACGGTATTGCGATGGCAAATGCTAAGGCTGGTCCTGCTCTAGAGCTAACTCTTAAGGATATTTATCTTGCATTAGCAAAAGTTGTTCCAGCTGATCCAGAAGGTAATACTGTTAAACCAAATCCATATAAAATGTGGAATGAAGTTAATCCAAATCTTCCTGCTGCACCAATTGTTGTAGTTGGCCCTCCTCCTACTTCTGGAACAAGGGATGCATTCAATGAGTTAGCAATTGAAAGGGGATGTAAAAAGTTTCCTGGTCGTAAAGCTCTAAAAAAAAAGGATAAAAAACTTTACAAAAAAGAATGTAGAGGTGTCAGAGAAGACGGTCCATATGTTGAGGCTGGCGAAAACGACAACCTAATCATTGAAAAACTGGTTGCTGATCCAGGTGCACTTGGTGTGTTTGGATACTCTTTCTTAGACCAAAATAGAGATAAAGTAAAAGCAGCTAAAGTTGATGGTGTCTTTCCTGAGTTTGAAGCAATTTCATCTGGGAAATACCCTGTTTCAAGATCTTTATTTTTCTATGTAAAGAATGCACACGCATCAGTTATTCCTGGCGTTAAGGAGTATGTAAAAGAATTTACTGCTTCGAAAGCTATTGGAAATAATGGATATTTAGTTCCTAAAGGGCTTATTCCATTACCAGAAAATGAAAGAGCAAAGTTTGAAAAAGATGGTAAAACTTTAGCAAAGTTCGATTCTAATGTATTAAAAAAAAAATAGTACGTTAGTATGAACTATGGGATTTTGGGCTTTTTTTATTATTTTTGCTTCAAGCGCATTTTTTTTGCAATGGTACGCAACTAATAAAGCGCTAAGATTTAATGCAAGCATTGAAGAAGGCCCAAAATTACCTTCGCTTCCGCAATACTACGGTCTCTTTACACTACTGTGGTTTATAATTCCAATACTTTCAACTTTTCTTATATGGACTATATTCAAGCCTTTTTTAATTGATTATTTAGTCATCCAAAAAATCCCCGTTAACTTATTAAATTCCTTTGGAGGGAATCCTTCACTTATCCTTTCTACAATCAAAGCAATAAATTTACAAAATATCTTTCCCGGTACCAAACAAGAGTTAATTGATTTAGCCAAATATATGAATGAATTAAAATATTCTACAAGCTCATTATTTTATATAGCGATTTTATCCTTAGGTTTAATTGGAAGTAGTTTCACACTTAAAAAGATTTCATCAAGATTTAGAGCAAGACAATCTGTAGAAAGTGTAAATATCAAACTCCTAATATTTTGCTCAACTATTGCCATACTTACAACTATTGGCATTGTATTTTCATTAATTTTTGAAGCTATACGATTTTTTGAACAAATTCCTTTTTTTGATTTTCTCTTTGGCCTGTCATGGAGCCCACAAACAGCGATAAGAGAAGACCAAGTTGCAAGTTCGGGTGCTTTCGGTGCTATCCCAATCTTTTCTGGAACACTATTAATTACAGTAATTGCCATGTCTGTTTCTATACCAGTTGGTTTGCTATCCGCAATTTATTTGTCTGAGTATGCTACTAATAACCTAAGGGCTTTTTTAAAGCCAATTCTTGAAATTCTTGCCGGAGTGCCAACAGTAGTTTATGGTTTTTTTGCAGCTATTACAGTAGGACCCTTTCTCAAAGGTCTTGCTGATTCTTTTGGATTTAGTATAGCTTCAGAAAGTGCAATAGCAGCTGGTGGTGTAATGGGTATAATGATTATACCGTTCATTTCATCATTATCTGACGATGTAATAAACTCCGTCCCTAATTCTTTACGTGATGGTTCTTTAGCAATGGGAGCTACGAAATCTGAGACAATAAAGAAAGTAATTTTGCCTGCTGCACTTCCAGGTATTGTAGGTGCAATTTTACTTGCAGTTTCTAGAGCTATTGGAGAGACTATGATTGTTGTAATGGCTGCAGGAATTGCTGCTAACCTGACGGCTAATCCTTTTGATTCTGTGACTACAGTAACTGTACAAATTGTCACATTATTAGTAGGAGATCAAGAATTTGACAGTCCTAAAACGCTTGCTGCGTTCGCATTAGGCATAACACTTTTTTTCGTTACTTTGGTGTTAAATTTATATGCTTTAAAAATAGTTAAAAAATATAGGGAAAAATATGACTAAAAATTTTGAAAAAATTAACGACTCACTAATTAAAAGGCAGAGATCTGAAAAAAATTTCAAACTGTTTGGATTAATCGGTATCATTTGTGCTGTTTCATTTCTTATAATCATTTTAACATCAATTATTATTGAAGGAAAAAAAGCATTTGTCAGCACATATATCAAACTTGAGGTTTTTTTTGATTCAAAAATTATTGATCCAGATAATACAAAAGAAGACTCTGTTATAAAATCTGCTAACTTCAATGAGATAATTACTAAGTCAATTTTAGAAAATTTCCCTGAAGTCACTGATAGAAAAGAAAAAATTAAATTATCTACTTTTATCTCTAGCTCTGCTGAGGATGAACTTATAAAACTAATAATGTTAGATAAGGCGTTAATTGATCAAAAAAAAGAATTATGGTTATTAGCATCTTCAACAATAGATGTTATTCATAAAAATCCAGATATGTTAAATTTTCCAGAAGATGAAAGGTTAATTGATGATAAAGAATCGAAATGGTTTCAATGGTTCTTGTCAGAGGAGAAAATCAAGTTTAGTACAAATAAAAATTTTTTCTCCAATGCGGATTCAACTGAGCCAGAGCAAGCAGGTATTTGGGGGGCGTTCGTCGGTTCTTTTCTCACTCTTTTTGTAACCTTAATCCTTTCATTTCCAATAGCGGTTGCAGCTGGGGCTTTCTTAGAGGAGTTAGCTCCAAAAAATAAATTTACGGATTTCATAGAGGTCAATATCAATAACCTTGCTGCGGTACCCTCCATAATTTTTGGTTTGCTCGGTCTTGCTATTTTTTTGAATGTTATGCACCTACCAAGGTCCGCACCAATTGTAGGTGGAATGGTTTTAGCCTTAATGACTTTACCAACTATTATTATAGCAACTCGTGCTTCTTTGAGGGCTGTTCCGCCTTCTATTAGGGAGGCAGCTATTGGACTTGGAGCGACTAAGTTTCAAACAGTAACTCATCATGTACTTCCGTTATCAATGCCTGGAATATCAACAGGAACAATTATAGGAATGTCACAAGCACTTGGTGAGTCTGCGCCATTATTAATGATTGGAATGGTTGCATTTATAGTGGATTCTCCTGGTTCTATTTTTGATTCAGCTACAGTGTTACCTGTACAAATTTATTTATGGAAAAGCACAGCAGCCAGAGGATTTGTAGAATTGACTGCAGCTGGGGTGATGGTTTTGTTAAGCTTTTTAGTTTTGATGAATACTATAGCTGTATATATTAGATATAAATTTGAAAAAAAATGGTAGGTACTCATGCAAAAAAATAAGATAGAAGCAAAAAAAGTTTCTGTATTTTATAACGATAAAAAAGCTTTAAACGAAATCACACTCAGTATACCTGAAAAAAAGGTTACTTCCTTAATAGGTCCAAGTGGTTGTGGCAAATCTACCTTTTTAAGATGTATTAATAGAATGAATGATACAATTGAGGGTTGTAGCATGACAGGGCGAATTTTGATTGACGATAAAGATATCAATGAAAAATCACTTGATCCAGTTTTGCTAAGAGCAAGAGTTGGTATGGTTTTTCAAAAGCCTAACCCATTTCCAAAATCTATTTTTGAGAATGTTGCATATGGACCTAAAATCCATGGCTTAACGCAAAGTTCTGATGAATTGAATGAGCTAGTTGAAGAAAGCCTCAAGAAAGCTGGTTTATTTTCGGAGATAAAAGATAGAATTCACGAACCAGGAACGTCCTTATCGGGAGGACAACAACAAAGGCTTTGCATAGCCAGGGCTATATCTATAAGTCCAGAAATCATTCTAATGGACGAACCATGTTCCGCGCTTGACCCTATAGCAACAGCAAAAATAGAGGAATTAATAGATGAGCTCGCCAATAACTTCACAATTGTAATTGTTACGCACTCCATGCAGCAAGCTGCAAGAGTTTCAAAACAGACAGCCTTTTTTCATATGGGAAATTTAATTGAAGTTGGAAAAACAGAGTCAATATTTTCAAACCCCTCCGAAAAAAAAACTCAAGATTATATAACAGGAAAAATAGGATAAAAAATGA
>ERZ802830.2512-NODE-2512-length-16469-cov-9.8823_pt1 | contig 16469 bp, 15 predicted proteins | sample MGYA00345654_ERZ802830 | MGnify/ENA primary metagenome ERZ802830 (study PRJEB30503, sample SAMEA104212375) | marine metagenome | biome: Westerlies Biome; feature: [SRF] surface water layer (ENVO:00010504) within the epipelagic zone...; material: water...
TTGATTTTGACAGCGTCCTAGCCAGTTCCGCTGATTGATTATAACGACGACTGACAATACGAAATAAATGCAAAGGGACAGGGATAAGATAATCTGCATCTTTAAGTAAATCCTGCCCACATGTCTCCAACCACGGGGTAAGAAGATCAGCGATTTCAGGCCGATTATGAAATTTAAATTTATGGATTAGCTGACGCGCTGTTCCATTATATATCAGCGCACTACGGGCACGGTCATAAGCAGGGGGAAACCTCATCGCAGAAAGCGATACACTTTCAGGCCCTAAATCAAACGGAAGTGGCACCCCCGTGCGCGCGCATATCGGGCTTTTAATAAAATGCAAATCCATCCAGCATGTCGGGCATAAAGCGGGGGCTGTTGCAAGTTCGGTCATGCAGACAGAACATCGGCGCGGTAACAAGAAGTCTGCTAATTGTTCACATTGAAGTTGAGTAGCTTGGCAAAAATTTTTAGCTAAGGGCAAAATTGTAGAAGAAAATGTCATTATATTTTTATTCTTTTAAAAGATTTACAGGTCAAACATGCATTTGTCATACTGCCTGCATGATTAGTGTGCCGCAATGAACAACTCTGTTCCAGACCTTTTTGACCGACAACTCTATCTCAGCAGACGCGAAAAGCTTTTGCAAAACCCCAATAGAGAAGATTTCCTTTGGCGTTACATGGCAGAGTCCGTCGATACCTCCCTGCAAGATGTGGCCTATAATTTTGATCGGTGCCTACTGGTTCTCCCAGATCCCGCCATTGCCGAATTAATGCCAACCCTTCAGACAAAAACCCAAAGCTGTATCATTGGTGGACCTGCGCAAAACTCTTTTGATATATTTATTGATGAAGAAAAATTGGCGATTGAACCGGAATCTTTTGACCTGATTATTTCCATTGGGGGGCTTCATGTGGTGAATGACCTGCCCGGGAGCCTTGTAAATTATCGCCGCGCCCTTAAACCGAATGGGTTGTTTCTGACTGTTATGGTGGGTGGTGAAAGCCTTAAGGAATTACGCCAAGTTTTTTCTCAGGCCGAGGCAGAATGTGAAAACGGTATCAAGCCTCATATCCACCCCTTCGCCGAACTCTCCGACCTTGCAGGATTACTTCAACGCGCCGGTTTCTCTCTTCCTGTTGCAGATACAGAAAGGCTTAAAATCAGATATCAAAGTCCTTTGAAACTGCTCCATGACCTTCGGCTAATGGGCGAAACCAACACACTCAAGGCCCGACATAAAAAATTCATGCGCCGTGAGACTTTTTTGCGTGCCATGGAAATCTATCACGATCTATTTGCCGAGGCTGACGGTAAGGTCACAGCGGGCTTTGATCTACATAGCCTTTCAGGATGGGCGCCACATGAAAGTCAGCAAAAACCTTTGAAGCCCGGGAGTGCAAAGACTCGGCTGGCAGATGCATTGAATACGGACGAGAAAAAACTCTAAATCATATCGCGGAGCATGGCGATAAGCGGCACATCTGCTGCAGGCATATCAAGATTTTTCATCTCATTGGGCTTTAGCCATTTTGAGTCAGTTGCCTCATTTAGGATAATCTGCCCATCCCATTTCCGGCATACATAGAGCGGCATGAGTAGATGGAAATCATCATAAGTATGGCTGGCAAAAGTTAAGGGCGCGAGGCAATTCGCCGTCACATCAATCGAGATTTCTTCTTTAAGCTCTCTGATAAGCGCTTGCTCCGGGCGCTCTCCCTTTTCCACTTTGCCGCCAGGAAACTCCCATAGCCCTGCCATAGGCTTTCCGGGCGGGCGTTGCACGACAAGTACACGCCCATCAATATCGACTAGCGCGCAGGCTACAACGAGTTTCATATTAACTTCGGTAATCGGCATTGATTGAAATGTATTCATGGGTCAAATCTGATGTCCAAACTTTGGCAACCCCTTTACCAATGCCAACATCAACAGAGATAACAATCTCACGCCCCTTCATATATTTAGCAACAGGACGTTCATTATAATTGGCAATTACACGCCCATTTTTAGCGATATCGAATGTTCCGATTTTGACTTTCAACTTGTCACGATCTGCCGGCTCACCCGATTTGCCAACCGCCATTACCACGCGCCCCCAATTTGGGTCTTCGCCCGCAATAGCGGTTTTAACCAATGGCGAATTGGCAATAGACAAAGCAATGAGCCTAGCTGAAGCATCATCTGCGGCGCCACTGACATTAACTGTTATGAATTTAGTCGCACCCTCCCCGTCGCGCACAATCTGCTGAGACAAATCCTGCATGGCTTCTTTGAGGGCTTTAGCAAACCCTTTGAGACGCGTGTCTTTAATAGACCTAATCGGCTTACCTGAAATCTTTCGAGCGCCAGTCGCAATCAGCAAAACGGTATCGGATGTTGAAGTGTCACTATCCACTGTGATGGCATTAAAGCTCGATGGGAGATTATCATTAACAAGTTGCCTGAGGACGGATGGCGGCAAATCAGCATCTGTAAAAAAAAACGCCAGCATCGTTGCCATATCCGGGGCAATCATTCCAGACCCTTTAGCGATGCCATTAAGATTGACTTCGACAGAACCGATTTTGGCAGTGCGGGTCACGCCTTTCGGGAACGTATCCGTTGTCATAATAGCGCGCGCGCAATTTTGCCATGCTGTTGGAGAGAGGCCGCCATCTGCTAGACCCACAAGGGTTTTGAGTAAGGCCGGCGTTTTTAAATCCTCACCAATCACACCTGTCGAGGCGACAAAAACCTCTTCGGGTATAACATTAAGCGCTTTAGCGGCTCCGGCGGCTAATTGATAATTAGCCTTATCCCCTGTCTTTCCTGTAAAAGCGTTGGCATTACCCGCATTTACGACAAGCCCCCGCACCCCACCTTTCGGTAAAAGGGATCTGCACCATTCTACTGCCGCAGACGGCATAGATGATTTTGTTAGGGCCCCGGCAATGGCAGATTTTTTCTCCACCGCAACCAACATTACATCTGGACGTCCCTTATATTTTGTCCCGCTTTCACCTGCGCCAAGCCACAACCCGTCAATGACCGGCATTTTTGGAAATGACTTCGGCGCCAGTGGTGACCTTTTTAGCATCGGCTTTTTTGAGGTTTTGGGTGTTTGTTTGGGCATATTCAGTCTTTTAGCGGCACATCATCATCAAATTCAGGCAAAAGAGGTGTTTCTTCACCATAGACCTGAAAGTCGTAAGATGTAAGCAGTTCATCAAAAAACAAATTACGTTCTTGCTGTTCCAAAAACGCACGAATTTGTTCAGTCAAATCTTCAAAACTTGGGGGTGCTACAACACGTCTGTCTTCCAGACGAATAACATGCCAGCCAAACTCTGTTTCCACAGGAGCAGAAAGCCCGCCAGGTTGCATCGCAAAGGCTGCATCACTAAAAGGCTCGACCATTTCTTCAGCGAGGAAATAGCCTAAATCACCACCCCGTCCGGCACTTGGGCCTAAAGATAACTCGCCTGCAAGTTTTGCAAAATCCTCACCTTTTTCAAGTCTCTCAATCACCGTCTCAGCTTCAGCTTTTGTCGCCACTAAAATATGCCGCGCCTGAACTTCCTCAACATCGTCATTTTGCTTTGCAAGTTCCGGAGCCACATATGTATCGAAATAAACGCGAACATCACTTTCGGTCACACGGGCGTTAATCTGCTCTGCGACCCAGACATCCTGAAGAATTCTTTCTTTTTGATAAGCCAATCTCTGCTGCACCGAATCGCTATTTGCCAGACCCTCCGACAGGGCGGCGCGTGCAGCAATTTTCTGAATAGCCACAAGGCTTGAAAGGAAAAACGCCTGTTGACCTTCCGGAACTTGCATCAAGGTTTCAAAATTATCCTCAGCAGCGCGGTCAATATCGCCCTGTGTGATGCTGATACCATCAATACTGGCAATAATCTCGGCATTACTGCTATTTGTGTTCGGGGAACGTGCCACGCCTCCCCCAAAATCAAGAGGGTCGGCCACAAGAAGTGCAACAAGTAAAATAGGGGCAACAAAGCCCGTAAATATTAAAATAAAAAGTCGCACGCTTTATCCTCCATCTTTGCCTTTATTGTTTTGTGCATCTTATGGCAGAAAGCTTCAAGTAGGAAATATCGTTTCATGTCACGAAATCATGATTATTGAATAAAAACGTCATTCAGGTAATACCTACAATTGACACTGACGGGCGCGATGCTTACATGACAATGTTGTAGGGCTCGTGAAGAAACAGTAATCAAGTGAAGAATCAGTAACAAGCTGAGTTTTTCTCTTTTCACCGACCCGCGGAGGAAACATGCTTGGACTGGATTTCATCACCCGAAACTTTTTCGGGAATTTGAATGAACGCAAATTAAAACCCTATGCGAAGCGGGTAGAACGTATTAACGCGCTTGAACCGGAGTTTGAACAACTCTCCGATGAGCAGTTAAAAGCGAAAACCGATTTCTTCAAACAGCAATATGCTGAAGGTCACAGTCTTGATGATCTTTTAGAACCTGCATTCGCCACCGTGCGCGAGGCCGCACGCAGGACGCTTGGTCAACGGCATTTTGATGTCCAACTTATTGGTGGCATGACGCTTCATGACGGCAAAATTGCTGAAATGAAAACCGGTGAAGGTAAGACACTGGTTGCTACTCTACCATGTTATCTCAATGCCATTACAGGGCGAGGGGTGCATGTCGTTACTGTTAATGATTATCTCGCGCTCAGAGATTCAAAATGGATGGGTCAGGTTCACGCTGCATTAGGCTTAACCGTTGGCTGTATTGTTAATGATATTGACGATGACGCGCGTCTTGCTGCCTATCAGGCAGACATTACATACGGCACTAATAATGAATTCGGTTTTGATTATCTCAGAGATAATATGAAATTGTCTCCAAGCCATATGGTTCAACGCGATCATGCATTTGCGATTGTCGATGAGGTGGACTCCATTCTGATTGACGAAGCCAGGACTCCGCTAATTATCTCAGGCCCTGTGGAGGATAAGACCGAGCTTTATACAGCCATTGACAAGCTTATTCCGGATCTTAGTGAAGAAGATTACGAAATTGATGAAAAAACCCGAACGATTTCTCTCACGGACGCAGGCAATGACAAAGTTGAAATCTGGTTGCATCAAAAAGGTATGATGGATGAACAATCTTCAATCTACGATATAGGCAATGTCACCCTTGTTCATCATGTCACCAATGCCCTTCGCGCTCATAAATTATTCGCCCGCGACACTGAATATATTGTTCGAAATAATCAGGTCATTCTGATTGACGAATTTACGGGCAGAATGATGGAAGGACGGCGCTTTTCAGACGGCTTACATCAAGCGCTTGAAGCTAAAGAAGACGCCTTTATCCAACCTGAAAATCAAACTCTGGCTTCTATTACATTCCAAAACTATTTCCGGCTTTATGACAAACTTTCCGGCATGACCGGTACCGCATCTACCGAAGCTGATGAATTTATGGATATTTACAGTCTGGATGTTCTGGAAATCCCAACAAACACATCGGTCGCACGGGACGACCATGATGATGAAATCTATCGCACCCTTGAAGAAAAAATGAATGCTGTGATTGATTTGATTGAAGATTGCCGTGGCCGGAAACAACCCGTTCTCGTTGGCACAACCAGCATTGAGAAGTCCGAGATACTTGCGGATATGCTCAAGAAAAAGAAAATTCCGCATAATGTCCTCAATGCCCGCTATCACGAACAAGAAGCCCAGATTATCGCTCAGGCTGGAGTGCCGGGTGCAGTAACCATTGCCACCAATATGGCTGGTCGCGGAACTGATATTCAACTCGGTGGTAATTTAGATATGCGCCTTGCCACTGAAATCGACGCTGGCCTTGCCGAAGATAAGACGCAAGCATTAACCGCCAAAATCACACAAGAAGTCGAAACATTGAAACAAGAAGCTCTTGCAGCGGGCGGTCTCTGCGTTGTTGGTACTGAAAGACATGAAAGCCGACGCATTGATAATCAGCTTCGGGGACGGTCAGGACGTCAAGGTGATCCCGGACGATCGCACTTCTTCCTGAGCCTTGAAGATGATTTGATGCGAATTTTTGGAACTGACCGCATGGACGGCATGTTGCAACGCCTTGGCCTTCAAGAAGGTGAAGCCATCGTTCACCCTTGGATTAATAAAGCATTGGAACGCGCTCAGAAAAAAGTTGAAGCACGCAATTTTGATATTCGAAAAAACATTCTGAAATTTGATGATGTTATGAACGACCAGAGGAAAGTCGTCTTTGAACAAAGACTCGAATTTATGAATAGCGAGAATTTAAGTGGCACGATTGAGGAAATGCGTCATAGCGTGATTGATGACATAGTTGCCACACATATCCCACCACGGGCCTATCCAGAACAATGGGACATTGAAGGTCTCTCAAATCAAATCAATCTAACCTTCAATAAAGAACTGCCCATCCAGGATTGGGCTGATGAAGAGGGCATTGCTGAGGAAGAAATTCACTCAAGACTGATTGAAGAGACAGATAAAATGGCTGCCGCACGCGCCGCAAATATCGGTCCGGAGATTATGCGTCAGGTTGAAAAAAGCCTGATGTTGCAAATTCTTGACCAGCATTGGCGCGACCATCTTTTAACCTTGGAACATTTACGTCAGGTTGTTGGCCTGCGCGGATACGGTCAAAGAGATCCGCTTTCTGAATATAAGTTGGAAGGGTTTACACTGTTTTCTAACATGCTGGATAATCTCAGGCAGGATGTCACGCGTCTTGTTATGACGGTAGATGTCGTCCCTGAACCCGCAGAACTACCAAAAGAAACCATCGAAAGTGGCGCCGGTCAAGAACAGGGGGAAACTGAAGCCCCTGCCGGAGCACAAGCAGTCGGGAATAAAATCCCCAGAAACGCTTCCTGTCCGTGTGGGTCAGGTAAGAAGTATAAGCACTGTCATGGGCGTGCCTATTAGTTTCTGATTTTACCTTAACTTAATTTTTAAGCTCAATTTTTGTTTGGTTTAGGCTAGACCTTGACGCCCCATATCCAGGAACTTCTGGCGTCTATCGCGGCGCAACTCGTCCGAAGATAATTGCGAGAGATCATCAAGCTCCTCAATCACGGCGTCTCCGACCTGATCAATAATAAGATCGCGCTCACGATGCGCGCCACCGACCGGCTCTTTCAGAATGCGGTCAATAACACCTAAATCGTTCAAGCTATCAGCTGTAACTTTAAGTGCTTCAGCAGCTTCCTTGGCTTTCTCGCGCGACCGCCATAAAATGGAAGCACAGGCTTCCGGCGATGCAACGGAATAAATCGAATGTTCCAGCATTAAAATACGATTAGCTGTCGCTAGCGCAAGCGCACCACCCGAGCCGCCTTCACCAACAATAACAGATACAAAAGGCACCCCAATCTGGAGACATTTTTCAGTGCACCGCGCAATGGCTTCAGACTGCCCGCGTTCTTCTGCACCAATGCCGGGATAAGCACCCGATGTGTCCACGAGCGTCACGACTGGAATGTTAAAACGCTCAGCCAGTTCCATAACTCTGATAGCTTTACGGTAACCTTCAGGACGCGCCATTCCAAAATTATGCTTCAGTCTCGCTTGAGTATTCGCCCCTTTTTCATGCCCCATAATGGCAACACGACGTCCCTGCCACCGCCCAAGCCCTGCAATAATCGCTGGATCGTCTGAATAGAGGAGGGCACCGGATAAAGGCGTGAAATCTTCAACAAGATGGTCGATGTAATCAACAAAATGCGGCCTTGCTGGATGGCGAGCAACCAGCGTCTTCTGCCAAGGGTCGAGGCTCTTATATGTTTTCTCGAGCTGTGAGGCGACTTTCTCCTCTAACCGAGTCACCTCATTGAGAATATTGACCTCCGGATCATCTTTGGAAATGGCGCGCAATTCGGCAATCTTGCCTTCCATCTCAGCGATCGGCTTTTCAAATTCCAGGTAAACTTGCATTTTTATCTCCGGATTTTCGTCACATGACAAATCGTGACACAAATTAATATATCAAATTTGACGCTTGCGGAACATTTTTTAACCTCTAGCACGTTGTGCTTCTAAAAAATGCACGTCGCCCTTCTAAAAACCCTGCTCAATTGAGCTATACAACCTCAATCAATTTTTTTATTTGCCAGCGGATGCTTCTCGCGAACAAGCCGCTGAGCGCGCTCCTGCAGGACATGCGTATAAATCTGGGTCGTAGAAATATCAGCATGCCCGAGCATTTTTTGAACGGCGCGTAAATCTGCACCATGAGACAATAGATGTGTCGCAAAGGCATGGCGTAAAACATGCGGCGAGATTTTGGTTTTATCCAGACCGGCCTTCACAGCAAGGTCGTCCAGAATTTGGGCAAATCGCTGACGAGTTAAATGCCCGACTTTTCCTCTAGAAGGAAACAAAAAAGGCGAATGACGGTCTTTACTGTCCTCATCTCGTCGCCGCATCCATTGCGTTAGAGCTTCCATGGCAGGGTCATTCAATGGCACCAAACGCTCCTTACCACCCTTGCCCGAAATAGCGATAAAGCGTTGCATCTCCCGTACCTGGGAACGCTTTAACGAAATCATTTCACTAACCCGCATGCCGGTCGCGTAAAGAATTTCAAGCAAACAGATTGTTCGACATTTTGCATAACTATCAGCGGGGGTTTTTTCCGGCAGACGCTGGGTGGCCTCAAGCAACTTTCCGGTATCTGCCTCAGACAGAAGTTTAGGCAAAGGACGGGTTGTTTTTGGGCGCTTCATGGATTGCATCGGGTTATCAGACCGCAGATTTTCAGTGACCAAAAATCGATAATAACCAACGAGTGATGAGAATTTACGGGCCATGGATCCCGCCGCTAAACCCTTCTCACTTAGATGATTGAGAAATTCAGATAAATCATCTTCCCCAGCAGTTTCTGCCGAATTTCCCTTTTCTTCAAGATAGGTTTGAAAATCCAGCAAGTCCTGGCGATAAGCAGAAAGCGTATTCTTGGAAGCCCCCCGCTCGGCACTTTGCATCTCCAGAAACAAATCCAGATTGGGCATATCTTTTAATTTAGGTTTATCGGATGTCATCTTAGCCTTGCGGGAGCGAAACGGCCTGCAAGATCAAAACTTCCAGCGCTATTCTGCGCGCATGGTCATGCAAACCAATTTCTTTTAGCCCCAGCAGAATTTGTTGCATTGCCAGCATATTAAACTCTGTTTGCGACTGATGGCTGATAGCAGCAAGACCCTGCAAAATAACCTCGCCTTGCCGCTCATTTTCTAACGCATCTTGCATCAGGTCGAGCATTTGCCCAAGACGCACATCATCAATGAGAGGGAGTGTCTCAGACAAAAAGAGCGGAACTTCATAACTTAAAACGGGCAGGAGGGCGATTTCACTAAGCGCATAGGCTTTTTCAGCATCTGTGCCGGTTTCAAGCACGGCACCCAGAAGCATGGTTTCTGTTGGAGGCAAATCACGTATTGCAAGTCTGTTAGCCGATATGTCATCACTCATTACCGCATCGGTAATCGACATATCGGAAATTAATGAGGCAGTTTGTGATTTCTCAGGATTATCTTCATGTTCATCATTGCTGCGCGCAACACGGATAAGACCCTGCATACGCCGTGTTAAAGCTGTCGGAAAACCACTATGGCGCTCTACCAGCGCAGTCTGCCATACTTGAGCAGCAGCAATTTCATCTAGCCAGAGTAAAGCCGGGATAATTTTGTCGGCATAAATAATATTATTCACATCCGGCCGACTTGCTGTCAGTGCCGGTGCTACTGTTTTAATAATCCCCGGCCAAACAGTCACATCAGCACTCATATCCAAAAGCGCATGAAGCGTTTCATAAGGCTCATTTTCAGGCGATGGCTGATTTAAAATTTGGAGCGCCTTGGCCCGCAGCAAATAATCCTTCTGACCCGTATCGCTATTTTCATCAGAAGTTTCACTTTGGAGGGCATCACTTTTGGAGGTATCATAAACAGGTCCCTCCAGAAGCTGAGGCGCGGTGTCCTCGGTGATATTATTTATAAGGTTTCTGTAAACATCTTCATTTGCAAAAACGCGATTCATTCGGAATTCTGCCATGCGTAATTTTAAATCCGGCGTAAGATAATCTGCCTTCAAAAATTCATCTGTCATCGCTAAGGGCAAAAAAGGAATATCTTCATTATAAATCTCGGCCTTTGCGTGGAGCATGAGGGCGCCGATCAAAGAAGAAATTGGACCGGTCAAAGCCGTATCTTGGCGTTCGTAGTCAACTGAAGCTGTCGATGAAAATAAAATGTCTGAGAAGAGTGTGTCTTTCACACCTTTTTCATATGCAAGATCCAGCGTTAAGGACGCTGCCGGTAAATTATTATCTACAAGTTGACAATAGCCACGCAGTTTTAAAGCATAATGCCCCTGCTCTGCATTTAGGTTCAACCTGTTAAAGCTTTTCAGGCCGTCGCAAGCCGCAGAGGTATTATTTTGCGCCAGCCGCGCTTCCGTTGCAGAAATAATCACATCTGCATCACGATTATCTGCACCGGTTAAGGCTACAAGCTCAAGCACAGATTCCGTATCCCCGAAGCGCAACAGATTATTGAGGCGCATGGCAAAAAAGTTAACTCCCTCACTTACACCCGGTGGAGGGGAAGCGCGATTGAGCAACAAATCCTGCGCCAAGCTATAAGCGGAGGGTAATGCAAGCTGCGTTGGCATTCTGCTGAAGTGCCGAGAGACCTCGGACATTCGGCTCGTGAGCCATAAATCTGAAGTAATCGCCGAGCGAAGTCCTATATCTGTTTCCTCAAGTACGCTGAGAGTGCCAACTTGCACCAGCCCCTTGCCACCCGGCAGGGCAGCCACGTTTCGTATCGGACGCTTTATACTCAGCCCACCTGGAGCCAGCTTTGGCAAGACGGTTTCGGATATGTTATTCATCCGTGCCTTGCGGTCAGTCGCCGCGACGACTTCTGTCGGCTTTGGAATAATATTTAGCGGCGCACGACGCGCGATTTCTTTTGCATTTACCGCCGTAACACTGAGCATTGTCAAAATAACGACAACCAGCGCAACCACAGATGAAAAAACGAAAGCTGACCTAAAAGGCATTATTTCACATCCATTAATCCCAATGGGATTACTTATTGAGGTTTTCAGACGGTATAATTTCAACCGTTGTTTCAATTTCCGGCTGAATGGCCTGCGCCATATAAACAGTAATACCGATAAGGGTAACGAGCAGTACAACTGCACCAATAGCAATGCGCATTTTATTTTCCTTCAAAGAAACCGAATATGTGGCTTCAGATTAATTCAATTTTCAAATCTCGACAATTGGCACAATGATGCCCACCAATTAAGGCATGAGAATGGCACATAAAACTAGCAGAATTTTTTATTATAATATTTAAGTAGACGGGAAAATTCTGCAAAGCTAGATAAGGTTATATGACCCGAAAGAAAGAGGACAAAATATCCAAACCCGACGGAAAATTAGAAAAATCCGTTATTCTCGTCGGCATGATGGGTGCCGGCAAATCCAGCATTGGAAAGATGCTTGCCGCGCACATTAGCGCGCGGTTTATCGATTCGGATACTGAGATTGAAAAAGCTGCCAAAATGACAATTCCAGAAATTTTCAAACTTCACGGCGAAGCGTCTTTCCGAGATGGAGAAAAGCGTGTTTTTAATCGATTGCTGGAGGGGCCCCCCGCTATTATCGCTGCAGGTGGAGGCGCCTTTGCGCACGCCCCAACACGAGAGATAATTCTCAAGTCTGGCTATTCAGTCTGGCTCAAAGTAAATCGTGAAACACTTATCAGACGTGTCAGCAAAAGACCTGAAAAACGACCGCTTTTGGCACAAGGGGATATCGAAAATACAATCACCCGCTTAATGAATGAGCGTTACCCGGTTTATGCCGAAGCAGATATAGTGGTTGAGAGTGATGATGGTAGACGTTCAGAAACCGTCAAAGTCATATCGGAAATACTTACAAATCAGGGTATTCTAACCAAGTCGGATGAAACATAAATGAGTGAAACCGGTTTGAAAAAAGTGAATGTGAGCCTTCCCGGTTCTCCTAACCTTAATAGAAGTTACGATATCCATATCGGTTCGGGGCTGCTGGAGTCTTGCGCGTCATTAATTTCACCATTACTGAAACGCGATTTCGTTGCCATTGTGACTGATGAAAATGTTGCTAAGTCTCATCTTGAAGGTTTGACCCAAACGCTAGACAGAGCTGAAATTACTCATGTCACAAAAATTATGCCACCCGGTGAGGCTAGCAAAAGCTTTACAGGGCTCGAAACACTCATGCAATGGTTATTGGATAATAAAGTCGAACGGCAGGATATGGTAATTGCGCTTGGCGGCGGCGTGATTGGCGATTTAACAGGCTTTGCGGCAGCAACACTTCGGCGAGGCGTAAGGTTCACGCAAATCCCTACAACTTTACTTGCACAAGTTGATAGTTCAGTCGGCGGCAAAACCGGGATTAATGTCCCACAGGGGAAAAATCTTGTTGGCGCTTTTCACCAACCCTCTCTGGTTCTAGCCGACCTTGATGTCTTGCAAACTTTACCGGATAGAGAATTCCGAGCAGGCTATGCAGAGATAGTGAAATATGCAGCCATTTGTGACCGACCTTTTTTTGATTGGCTGGAAGATAATCTTGAAGCACTCAACAATCGAAATAATGATGCCTTGAGCTTCGCTATCGCCAAAAGCTGTCAAACCAAAGCCGATATTGTAGCTCAAGATGAAAAAGAACATGGCGCACGTGCATTACTCAATCTGGGGCATACCTTTGCGCATGCTTATGAAAACCTGACTGGGTATTCAGAGAATTTATTACATGGCGAGGCCGTCGGTCTCGGCATAGCACAAGCGGTTCAACTTTCTGTTCATCTTGGCATATGTACTGAAGCGGATGCACAAGCATTGGTAAATCATCTTGCCAAGGCGGGGCTCCCTGTTTCTCAAGCAGATATAAAGGGTGGCCCTTTTAAAGCAACTGACCTCGTCAATGCCATGGCGCAGGATAAGAAAGTCAGTCAAGGCGTGATGACTTTTATCCTTATGAAAGCAATTGGCGAGGCATTTATAACTAATGAAGTATCAGCCTCACAGTTAACAGCGTTTTTACAAAATCAGGGATAATCATGATCTCTTCTTTTCTTATTCTCGGACTGGTAATTCTGGTTCTCATATTATTGTCAGGATTTTTTTCCGGTTCTGAAACGGCCCTGACGGCTACGTCGCGCGCGCGCATGTATCAACTGGCTAAAGAAAATGATAAACGGGCCAAGTGGGTTAACAGTCTGCTGGCACAACACGAAAGATTGCTAAGTGCGATTTTGCTCGGCAACAATCTGGTCAACATTATGGCCTCCGCACTGGCAACATCTCTGTTCTTAAAACTCTTTGGGGACACTGGTGTCCTCTATGCCACGCTTGTAATGACCTGCATTGTTGTCATATTTGCAGAAGTACTCCCCAAGACCTATGCCATCTTAAATCCTGAGAACACATCTTTGCGCGTCGCTGGGATTATGCGTTTTGTTGTCTGGATTTTTGCGCCTTTCACGCTTGGTCTGAATTTCATAGCACGTGGGATTATGCGGCTTCTCGGCTTCAATGCCGATGATGCAGGCAATATTTTACCCGCGCATGAAGAAATTAGAGGCGCGATTGACATGCATCACAGCACAGATGCAGTGACAAAAGGTGACCGCGACATGTTAGGCGGTATTCTGGATTTGAAAGACCTGACGCTTGAGGATGTCATGGTGCACCGTAAGGGCATGATGATGATTAATATTAGCCTCAAGACAGAAGAAATCGTTCGGCAAGTTTTAGATAGTCCACACACACGTATTCCATTCTGGGAAAATGAGATTGAAAATATTATCGGCATTTTACATGCCAAAGACTTATTACGTGCGCTTGCCTCATCTCCTGACGGGGCAAGTAGTGTGGAAATACGTTCACTCATATCACCCCCTTGGTTTGTTCCTGAAACGACCTCCCTCGCTGAACAGCTCAACGCATTTCGGGCACGAAAGGCACATTTCGCTCTCGTCGTGGATGAATATGGCGGCTTAATGGGTCTCGTGACGCTAGAGGATATTCTTGAGGAAATTGTCGGTCAGATTGATGACGAACACGACAATAAAGAAAAAATCCTCATTCCAGCGGCAGATGGCAGTCTGTTAATTGACGGTGGCATGACAGTCCGGGATTTAAACCGCGAAACGGGGTGGGATTTACCCGAAAATGAAGCCATTACTATTGCCGGATTGGTTATCCATGAAGCCAGAGCTATCCCTAAACCGGGACAGGTTTTCGTATTTTATGGTTTTCGGATACGGATTATCTCACGCCATCGTAATCAGATTACCCAGTTGGAAATTAAATCTGACAAAACTGTCTCGGACGAAACCTAAGCTTACGAGTCCTGTTGATCCTCAGATGGAGTTCTGACTTTCAAGTTAAGCGCATGAATTGGCCCTGCCAGTTCCTCGGACAGGCAATCATTAATCAACCTATGTCGATCAATTCGGCTTAACCCGTCAAATACAGTTGAGGTAATTTTCACCCTGAAATGCGTTTCACCTCCGGGCCTTGCACCTGCATGACCCTTATGGAGGTGTGTTTCATCTAATACATCTAACCGCTCAGGTGTAAAACGTTCCTCAAGTTTCTTGATAATCTTATCAACTACTGCCATAAAGCTTCCTTCATTGTCTTATTGTCGATAACAAAGCAAATTGTTGAGACAAAAGACTGTTTTTTTTATCTACTGCAAACTAGATTATCAGTGTAATGAACCTGAAATCAAAATATTTTGACTCAATACGCATTAGCAAAACTGGCGGCAACGAAGTTGAAGCACAGGTTACCTGTGACTGGCCCGAGTGTAGCGAAGTTGGGTCCTATCCAGCACCCGCAGCTGAGGGCAGCACGGATAAGCGTTATTTCTGTCTCGAACATATTCGTACCTATAATCAGAGTTTCAACTTTTTCGAGGGTATGACCGAGGCTGATATTGCAGCTTTTCAAAGAAGTGCGCGGACAGGTCATCGTCCTACATGGACTATGGGCGCGAACAGAAACACACCTGGTCAAAGCGGCAACTGGCAATGGCAAGACCCTCTTGATCTCGTTTCTGAAGTCTCTGACGGAAAAGCGCGCGCGCCGGTTAAACGCGCCTCATCCGGTCAAATACGTGCGCTTGAAGTGTTAGAGTTAGATGAACACGCTACGGCAGAAGAAGTTAAAACGCGTTATAAAGCCAGGATAAAAAAGTTTCACCCTGATGCTAATAGTGGTGATCGTAGCTATGAAGAAAAACTAAACAAGGTCATTCAAGCGTACAACTATTTAAAGGCTTCGGGCTTTTGTTAATCGTCTTCTGACCTAAATGATAATCTATAGTAATTTCTCGCGTTAAAGATAAGGAACTCTAAATGACTGCCGAAAGTAATTCCGATATGCCTAATGAACCCGACAGCGAAGTAAATGTCGGTGAAACTTTCGGGTTTGAAAGCTCGCTTAAAGTGCCTTCATTCTCTCAATCATGTGAATATGTTCCCGAACTCGACGAGGATTATCTTTTCGACCCACAAACGACCCGGGCGATACTTGCAGGTTTTGCGAATAATCGCCGTGTAATGGTGCAGGGCTATCACGGAACGGGTAAATCCACCCATATTGAACAAATTGCCGCTCGTTTGAACTGGCCATGTGTCCGTATCAATCTGGATAGTCATGTCAGTCGGATTGACTTAATTGGTAAAGAAGCCATTGTCCTTCGCGATGGAAAACAAATTACCGAGTTTCAAGAGGGCATCCTGCCATGGGCGCTGCAAAGACCCGTCGCACTGGTTTTTGACGAATATGATGCTGGCCGCCCAGATGTTATGTTCGTTATTCAACGTATTCTGGAAGTATCCGGAAAGCTAACCTTGCTCGACCAAAACAAAGTCATCCGCCCGCATCCATGGTTTAGACTTTTTGCAACAACCAATACAATCGGACTTGGTGATACCTCGGGTCTATATCATGGTACTCAGCAGATTAACCAAGGCCAAATGGACAGATGGAACATTGTCACAAGCCTGAATTATCTCCCACATGAGGAGGAAGTTAAAATTGTTCTCTCTAAAGAAAAAGGGTTCAATGATACTGAGGGTCAAAAGACGATTGCTTATATGGTGCAAGTTGCCGACCTTACCCGTGCTGCATTTATTAATGGTGATATCTCAACCGTTATGTCGCCACGGACTGTTTTAACATGGGCTGAGAATTCTCGTATTTTTGAGGATATTGGTCTCGCTTTCCAACTAACCTTCTTGAATAAATGTGACGAGCTTGAGCGCCCGACAGTAGCTGAATTTTACCAAAGGTGCTTTGGCGAAGACCTTCCCGATAAGGCCGTTAACATTCTTGCTTCCTAATGACAGAAGAAACGATTGATAGGTTCAAAAGGGCTAT
>ERZ802830.2514-NODE-2514-length-16464-cov-11.2715_pt1 | contig 16464 bp, 17 predicted proteins | sample MGYA00345654_ERZ802830 | MGnify/ENA primary metagenome ERZ802830 (study PRJEB30503, sample SAMEA104212375) | marine metagenome | biome: Westerlies Biome; feature: [SRF] surface water layer (ENVO:00010504) within the epipelagic zone...; material: water...
CAAAATAATAACCATCATTACCTTGTTTGGTTAAATATCTTATAAAAATTCTTCCACTTTCATCTTGAAAACCGGACTCAAATGGCTCACCAGTTAAACTATTTAGTCTTTTGAATTGATCTTCCATTAAGTCCAGACAAAAAGAATCATAGGTATTGATACTATTATGATTAATATATCCATTGGTAAGCCCATTCTCCAGTAATCTGTAAATTTATAATTACCAGGGCCCATTACAACTGTATTACACTGATGGCCTATTGGAGTTAGAAATGCACAACTTGCTCCAACAGCAACCACCATCAAAAATGGCTCAATAGCATAACCTAACTCTATAGCTATGCCAGTTGAAATAGGAGCCATAATTACTGCTGTAGCGGCATTATTAATAATATCTGTAGTGGCCATGGTAACTATTAGAATTGTAAAAAGTATCCAAAATAAGCCTAAGTCAGCTGCATATTGAGAAATTGAAATAGCTATCAAATCACTCAAACCAGTCGTCTGAAGAGCAGTCCCGATAGGTATCATCGCTGCCAACATTACTATTATTGGCCAATCAATTTCTCTATAAAAATTACTATCTATTATTTTTATACGAGCAAAACCTAACACACATAAAAGAAAAGCTGCAGCAGCACTTAAATAGTTAAATGAAACAAGAAATATTGAAAGCGTAAAAAATATAAGACCTTTTAAAAGTCTACTTCTACTAGGAATTGTTTGAAGTTCTCTTTGTCTAAGTGGCATTAGGCCCAAATGTTTAATTTTATTTGTGACATCCTCTTCAGCTAAATCTCTTACTCCAACAAGAAGAACATCACCTGCTCTAAAAGTTTCTCTTGTTAGTCTAGTTCTGTATTTAGATCCTTTTCTCCACAAACCTAGAAGATTCATTTCTTCAAACGCAAGCTTCAAAAAGAAATCATACTTTCTTCCAATTAATCTTGACCCTGGAGTAATCATAACTTCTAATTCTTCTAAATCATCTTCGTCAAACGAATGAAGTTCCTTTGGTATAGAGAAATCAAATATATCTAATATATTTCCAATATCATCAGGCGGTGTTTTGATAACAAGTATCTGTTCCTCTTTGATACGCATATTGTTTTGAACTTTTTTTATAGAACCACTATCTGAGACAATTCCCAAAATTTCAGTATCTTCTCCCGCTTGTTGTTTGAAAGCATATAGAGTCATCCCAATTGCAGAACTGCCTTTATTAACACTTACCTCAAAAAGATAACCCTTTAAGTCAATTAAGTGTTCATTTGAGGAAATATTATTTCTCAAGAATATAAGTTTATTTCCTATAAAAGCAATAAACATAATGCTCAAAATGGTTATCACAAGTCCTACGTATGAAAAATCAAAAAAATTAAAACCAGAATTAGAAATAGTGGCTTTATATTCAGAAATTATTATATTTGGTGGAGTACCTATTGCAGTATTCATTCCGCCTAAAATACAAGCAAACGCCAAGGGCATCAAAAATTTTGAAGGATGCCAATCCATTTTTTGGCATATGTTCAAAGTTATTGGTAATAATATTGCAAGTGCACCAATATTATTTATAAAAGATGATAAAACTGCAGCAATTAAAAGAAGACTAATTAAGAATTGAGTTTCAGTAAATGTTCTTGTTCCAATAAGTTTTCCAACTAAACCTGTTAAACCAGAGTTTTTAAGACCCTGACTTATAATTAAAACTAGAGCAACTGTTACAACAGCAGGATGAGCAAATCCAGCAAAAGCATCATTAGCAGGAATAATTTCAAGAACAACAAGAACAAACAATGCACCGACTGCAAGAGCATCATATCGGATCTTTCCCCAGATAAATAAACCCAGAAGAGTTACGAGTGTTAAAGATAATAGATATTGATCATTCATTTTATCAAAATCTATTCAGGCATAGACTCAACATAAAGAGAGGTTGAAGGATATGCAAATTCAGAACCATTGTCTTTAACAATTTTCATTATGTTGAAGATTAGTTTTTCTTTAAGAGCATTAAATGGAGCAAATCCCATTTTTGGTGCATAAGCAACTATGAGTACATCGATTGAACTTGCTCCAAGCTCAACAACTCTAACAACTGGCTCATAGCTATCCTCACTTAAGAAATCTTTATCGGCAATTATGAATTGTTTAATTTCATTTCTAATAGATTCTAACTGTTCCACTGATGAAGAATAAATAAGGTTAATTTTCCAATTTATTCTTCTATTTTCCATCTCACCATGATTTGTTACTTTAACGTCAGATAAATCTTTATTTGGTATTAACATTGGAGCACTATCAAAATTTCTAACAACAGTAGATCTAAAACCAATGGTTTCAACAATTCCATGTATTGTTCCAGCCTCTATTCTATCTCCTGGTTGAAATTTGCCTTCACCAATAATTAAAATTCCAGAGATTAAATTTTTGAAAAAATCTTGAGCGCCCAACGCAACTGCAACAGAGAATAGTCCTAAACCAGCTACCAATGGACCTATTTGAATTCCAAATATATCTAAAATGATAGCAACACCTATGACCCATACAACAAATCGTGATGCTCTTTCTAACCACATCTGTATAGACAATGTTAGCCATGAACTTGCAGATAAAGCTTCAAAAATTGGTTTTACGCTGTTTGCTAATGCACTAAAAATAGTAAATACAACAAATGACTTAACTATATTGGTTGCAATGTCCCCAATAACTCCAGATAAAGGAAGAATAAGAGTACATATGTACAATGCGATTGTAATCGGAATTAATCCTAAAGGTCTTTTAAGCGCATTTAAAATTTCATCATCAACCTTAGAATCTGTTTTATCTGCAAGCCTTCCTAAAGCATTTAGAATAACTGAGATAATAAAACCTCTAAATAAAAATGCTATTAAAATAACAGCTAAAGAAGTAATAATAGAACCAAGATCAATACCGAAGAAGCCTCGATTCCAAACGTCATTAATTAAACTAATAAAATTTTCCATAAGAAGCTTATTTTATGTTGATTTGATACCCTAAAGCAAAAGAATATAGTTATTTAGCAATCCTATCTTTAATAAAGTATGGAGTATAAATTAAGTAAAATAACGCTATTGCAATAGGTGTTGTATACAAAAGATGCAAAGGTGGTTCTGGGAACGCATCCATTAAAGATGCCCCATCAGGTTTTGCAACAAGATACCAAAAGTTAGCTGGCTCACCTAATAGAATATTAATTCCATAAACGATAGGTAATAATATTAAAGCAGTAATTGCAGACACTATTAAAATATCTCTAGCATAAGGACGATTTCCCAATGCTACAGTTGCATACATTATTCCAACAATAATCATGCCATGCCCAACCATAAAAAATATATAATCTAAGTTGTGATAAGTGATATCTGGAGTTATTATTGCCATTGTTGCTCCAGCAAGACCCCAAAAGAATGCACAAACATATAGAATCCTTGGACCTCCTAAGAGAAACCATACTAAAAATATTTCGGAAAAATCACACATATGAAACGGAAGTGTTTCTCTCCAATCATAAGGGTTTGCTAACAAATACAGATCTTTATATGGAGAAATAATTACATGGGCTGCTATTACAGCCGCAATAATCTTTTTCATCATTGCTTTTTGATCATTAGATTTACTTTTATATATCTTAGGTAGAAAAACAGAAACAATAATTATTGATGCAATTGTAATTAAATGAACTGTTCCAAAGATCTCAAATGGTGTCCCAAACATAATATTTCCCTATAAATTTATGTTGTAATTATATTACTATAAGTTAAGTGCCTCTATTATGTCATTTTCGAAACTATCGAGCAAAATCTGTTCTGTCAAAATAGCAGGCAAGATTAATGATTCATTCATGCCCGGTTTCCAAAAAATATATAAAGGTACTCCGTTTCTATTATATTTTTCTAATGCACTTAAAATATCAGTATTTTTGTTTGTCCAATCAGCAACAATGTATTCAATATCATTATTTTTCATATATTCTTTTATTCTGGGTCTAGACAATGCGATTTTGTCATTCGCTTGACACGTAATACACCATGCCGCGGTGAAATTTATCAAATAAGCTTGATTTTTCTCTTTGAATGATTGTTCAATATTTGCATTCCAAACATTAAGTTCAGAATACTTTTGATTAGGTATGGTTTTAGCGCCTTCATAGTTAATAGAATCAAATTTAATGCCATGAAAAATGACAACGAATATAATAGATAACCATAATATTGACTTTGAAAACTGGGACTTAGTTAATGTTAACAGCCATAGCAATAAAGATATGACTAGTATAATTACAAGTAAATTAATTAATGCATCTACACTTGTTTGAAGACTAAAAATCCAAACCAACCACAATGATGTAGCAAACATTGGAAACGCAAAAAATTGTTTTAAAGTCTCCATCCATTTCCCTGGTTTTGGAAGGGAATTAATTAAATTAGGATATATTGCTAGTATCAGATATGGAATGGCAAAACCTATTCCAAGAGATGCAAATACTGGCATTGTTGTTCCAGAGGGTTGAATTAATGCATAACCAAGTGCAGCGCCCATAAATGGAGCAGTGCATGGGGATGCTACTATTACTGCAAGAACACCAGTTAAAAATGATCCAAAAACTGAATTAGATCCAACACCCCCTAACTTCGTTAATGATGAACCTATATTTATGTCTGTTAATAAAATTACTCCAATTACAAACATGATTATACTTAAGATGCTAACAATGACTGGCGATTGCAATTGAAAGCCCCATCCAAGATAACTGCCAGCTTGTTTAAGCATAATCATGGCAAAGCCTATTAAAAGAAAGGATATTAGAACACCTGAACAAAATGATAATGCATGCTGCCTGATTTTTAGACTAGATTCATTGCCCATTGAAACAAAGCTTAATATCTTGAGGGAAATTATTGGAAATACACATGGCATAAGATTTAGGATTAGACCTCCAAGAAATGCAAAAATTAAGGCCTGTAAAAATGTTACTTCAATTGAGCTAGATTTCTTTCTGTCCAGCTGACTTGTAATAAGATAATTTTTATCATCAATATTAAGAACTCCGCTTATTGTATTTGTAAGCTCAACATTTTTATCAATTGGAACTTTTAATAACCAGTTATTTTCTTCCTTTATTAGATTCTGATTGCCTGAATGAATAACGGTGTTTTTTTCATCAATATAAAAGTAGATATTTGCTATATCATCATTGTAAGAGAACCTTATTTCAAGAAACTCTTTATTTTTTTTAATAAGCGTCGGTAGGGTAATGCTTGGAACACGATTTAGCCAATTATCTAATTGGATGTCTTCTGACATTTTGCTTAAAGAAGTTTTGATATAAGCATTTTCAGGAACACATATATCTGCACATATTAAAAAATCTATATGGGCTTCAATATCTAAATTATCTGCAGTACTACCCTGATCAGAATAAGTGCTTTCATTTGATAAATTTACAACGAAAGGAAATATAACAAAGTCTTCATATCCATATGTCATCAAAGGTGGATATGGTATTAATTCTGGAGCTGGCCAAAGAACTTCGCCAACATTTAATATATTATTCGAGTAATTCCATTTAACTTTAATAGGGCCCCCTGAATCTCCAGGATTTTTCCAATAGGTATGCCAGTTTTCTTGCATATCCATTTTTACACCTATGATTAGTTGGTTATTTGCATAGCTTCCTTTGACTAAAGAAACTTCAGCATGTCCAGTATTTACTGGTTCTGCCTGAGATTGGACAAAAAATACTAATAAGAAAAGTAGTTTTAGATATTTCATTTCTCGTATATTATCCATGAATACATTAGGGGTGCATTATGCACCCCGATTTCCACTTTGTGGAGTATTATTTATTTGAGATTCTTTTTGGTGATTTAATCTCAATCATTCTTGGTTTTTTTTCATCCGGAATTATCTTTTCCAATGAAACAGTCAATAAACCATTTATTAGCTCTGCACCTTGAACAACCACATCTTCAGATAATGTAAATTGTTGTTTAAATGCTCTCTGAGCAATTCCCTGATATACAACCTTATTTTCACCATTTATGACTTCAGTATTAGGCCCGTCATAACTTACTGATAAAATACCATCAGCAAGCTCGATTTGAATATCATCTTTTGACAAACCAGCAACAGCAATCTCAATTGCAAATGAATTACCATCTTTGCTTATGTTGTATGGTGGATAACTTGAAGATCTATCATTAGACTCAGAAAGTCTTTGTAATCTATCAAATAAAGGTTCAAACCCTAATACTCTGGTTGAGAAAAATGGGTCAGTAAAATTAAGTATCATATAGTCCTCCTTAAAGCGACTTTACTTATGTGTATCATAAAAAGCATACACTTGTTAATGCAGCAACCCGTTATAGCATTGCTATCTACTTTTATTTATAGCCATAAAATTTTTTTTCAACCTTTATTATTTTATTGTTAAAATAAACTAAGTTCGAAATTTTTTAAAAAAAAAATAAGGTCAAAAATAATGTTTAAAGTATTTATAATTTTATCAATTCTTATTGTTCCAAACATGCAAGGTAATGTTGATGAAACCTCTAAAATAGATATAGGCCAAACATGGTCTCTAGAAAAAAGAAGTAATAAATCTTCAATTGGCGACAGCGTAGTATTGTATTTTTTTTCAAATGATGCATACAACACCTTTCAAGCCAGAAAATTCTCAGATTGGGACAGGTTTTCAATTATTGATGGAAGAAATTTAGTTAGGCTTAATACTGGAGATAGAGTTGAAATCTTAAAATCAAAATACCAATCAAAAATCTATGAGGTAAAGTTGCTTGATGGATTTCAAAAAAATAGAAAATACTTTCTGATAAAAGAAGACCTTATAAATGACTTTAGGTTGATGGAGTAAAAATAATGATAAACAAAAGCTTTTTAACAATTTTCAGTATCCTTTTTATTTCTTCTTGTGTAAATACATCGTTACAGCCTGATGTAGTTAATAGAAGTGATGTGCAAAAAGACCAATACGTTGTTTTTGGAACTATTGCAGATATTACAAATGTACTTATTGAGGGTGATAGAGAAGTTGGAGCAGCTGCAGGCCTTGCAATTGGGGGTGTAGCTGGAAAAAAATCTACGGACTCCGACCTTGGGTCTGATGTAGCGTCAGTCTTAGGAGGGTTAATGGGTTCTGCTATTGGCTCAGAAATTGGTTCAGCTATCACAAAAAAAAATGGAGTTGAGCTATTAATAGAAACAGATGTAGGAAGGTTTATTTCAATTATTCAAGAAGTGAGTGACTTTAAATACTCTAAAGGACAGAAGGTTAGAATAATAAAGAGAAATGGTAAATCAAGAGTTATTCCTTTCGAATAATGACAGATGAATTATTCAAACTTATTTATAACAAAGCATTAGACCTATTATCTAGACGCGAACATTCACAGAAAGAAATTAAAGATAAATTATTGAAGAGGTTTGATGAAAGCGATCAAATCAATAAAGCAGTTGAAAAATTAGTATCAAGTAATTTAGTAAATAATTATAGATTCGCAGAGCTGTATGTAATAAGCAGAAAAAGAAAAGGATTTGGCCCAAAGAAGATTGCATACGAGCTCCTTACAAAAGGAATCGGCGAATCAATTTCTCAAGAAATTATTGATAATGAAGGTAAATGGGCTGATTCAGCTAAAAAAGTATTCATGAAAAAATTTAAAAATGGACCATCTGATGACTTGAAGGAGAGCATAAAACAAAAAAGCTTCCTTCAAAATAGAGGGTTTAGTTTTAAAGAAATTGAATCAGTTTTCTTAAATGACATGTTATGATTCTTTGCTATGTCTTATGAGGTTTTAGCTAGAAAATATAGACCAATCAACTTTCAAGAAGTTGTTGGACAAGATCATATTATTAGAGCTTTAACCAATAGCATTGATCAAGAAAAAATACATCAAGCATATATATTTGCAGGCACTAGGGGGGTAGGAAAGACCACAATAGCGAGAATTTTAGCCAAGTGTTTGAATTGCGAAAGTGATTCTAAGCCAATATCAATTCCGTGCAATAAGTGCTCAAATACAATTGAAATCAGAGAAGGAAGAAGTGTCGATTTTTTAGAAATTGATGCCGCTTCAAATACACAAGTTGAAAAAATTAGGGATTTAATTGAAACAGTTGAGTACAAACCAGCAAAAGCAAGATTTAAAGTCTATCTTATTGATGAGGTTCACATGCTTTCAACTGCAAGCTTCAATGCTCTTCTCAAAACATTAGAAGAGCCACCAGCACATGTTATATTTATCTTTGCTACGACAAACCCAGAAAAAATTCCTAAAACAGTTCAATCAAGATGTTTACAACTTAATCTAAAGACGGTTGATGAAGAATTGCTTACAAAGCATTTCACAGAAATTTTAAAAAAAGAGAAAATTAATTTTGATGATGAGAGTCTTATGTTGATTGCTAATTCAGCAAATGGCTCAGTAAGAGACGGTCTAACTCTTCTTGATCAAGCAATTGCTCATGGCAATGGCAAGTTATCTCAACAAGATGTAAAGGCATTACTTGGAACTATTGATAATTCTCTTCTAATTGAATTAATAGAGTCTGTTATAGATGGAGATGGTAAAAATGTATTCGATCTTTTGGCAAAGATTGAAGAATTATCACCAGAATATGATGCCATACTTAAAGATATCATTTCTATTTTGCATCAAATATCACTTCATCAATTTATTAAGAATTCTAAGTCGGAATCTATTGAAAATCTTTCAACAAAAGTTGATAAAGAATTTTGTCAACTTTTATATGAAATTGCTATGAATGCGTACTCTAAATTTCCAGTTCATCCCAGTCCAAAAGAAGCGCTAGAAATTTGCTTATTAAGGATGTTAACTTTTAATCCACTTCAAAAACTAAGCAATAAAGATGAAGCTAAGAAAGAAGGGACATCTGAAAAAAAAAATTCCATAAAACATAGATTAGAGCCATCAAAAGATAATGGTAAATCAAAAAAATCGATTACAGATAAATCTAATGATGGAATTATTGAAAATGACAATGACTGGGTCACTTTTTTCAATAATTCGGAAATGAGTCCTTTTGCAAGAAATTATTTTGGCAACATGGCATTTGAGTCATATAAAGACAATAAATTAACACTAATAAAGAGTTCTGAGGTGGAAACAGTTCCTGACAATATTATGTCTGAGTTTAAATTAATTTTGAAAAAATCCTTAAAAAAAGATATTGAAGTATCTTTTAATGATGGAAAAGTTTCAAATACACCTATGTCAATAAATGATTTAAGTAAAAAGAAAGACCAAGATATGGCTTATAAATCGCTTTATGAAGATAAGGATATAAAGGATTTTTTGAAGAAATTTAGTGGAAAAATTAAAGAGGAAAGTATAAAACCGATTAAATAAAATGGAAAAAGATTTAGTCATAGAGTTAATAGATGCTTTAACAATACTTCCTGGTGTTGGAAAAAAGTCTGCCCAAAGAATGGCTCTGTATTTATTGGATAAAAATAAAGATGGAGCCAGTATTCTTGCAAACACTCTCTTACAAGCAGTTGATAATATTCAGAGGTGTACCTCATGCAGAATGCTTACCTCAAAAGACTTATGCAGTGTATGCGCTGATAATTCAAGAGATAGTTCAAAAATATGTGTTGTTGAAAGTCCTTCAGATGTTTTAGCTATTGAATCAACAGGCGGCTTCAGAGGTAAATATTTTGTATTATTGGGTAGGTTATCTCCCATTGATGGAATAGGACCTGAAGAATTAGGAATTAATGATTTATTAAATCGTATTAAATTAGAAGATGTAAAAGAGATAATATTAGCGACAAGCAGCACTGTTGAAGGAGATGCAACTGCCATTTATATAAAAGATCACGTAAAGACAGCTAAAGTTTCTCGAATATCATATGGAATTCCTATCGGAGGAGAGTTAGAGTATGTTGATGGAACAACTATTGCTCGTGCTATCGAAGGAAGGATAGAAATTAATGTCGATTAAATCTGACAAGTGGATTCAAGAAATGTCTGAAAATCATAATATGATTGAGCCTTATTCTTCTAATCAAATAAGAGTTGATAACGATGGTAATAAATTAATATCTTATGGTGTTTCAAGCTATGGCTATGATGTTAGATGTTCAAATGAATTTAAAGTCTTTACAAACATCCACTCAGCAATCGTTGATCCTAAACAATTTGATGAAAAAAGCTTTGTTGATATAAATTCAGATATATGTGTAATACCTCCCAATTCTTTTGCGCTAGCAAGAACAGTTGAATATTTTAAAATTCCAAGAAATGTACTAACAATATGTCTTGGTAAATCTACATATGCCAGATGTGGAATAATTGTAAATGTCACTCCACTCGAACCAGAATGGGAAGGTCATGTTACTTTAGAATTTTCAAATACCACAAACCTACCTGCAAAAATATACGCAGGTGAGGGTGTTGCACAGATGTTATTTTTTGAGTCTGATGAAGAATGCGAAACCAGTTATAAGGACCGGGGTGGAAAGTATCAGGGACAAACTGGGGTAACTCTACCCAAAACTTAAAATTTCTTTCAATTCTAATGTGTTAGTTTTATCTGGACTCGAATCTATAATTTTTATAAACATGAAATCAAGTTCTTCCGCTAAGTAATATGTAACAATTCTATCTGTATTTTCTCTTGATCTTTCTAAAATTCTGCATTTGTATTCTATTTCACCAACAAAACATTTTTCGATATTTTTAATTTCAAATACATACTCTTTAAAGCCACCTTCCTGCATATCTAAAATATTAAGGACAAAATTGTTAAGACCACTTTTTATATACATTCTTATCATGATTTGAACATTAAGAGGGTCAAATACAGCATCAGATTTCATCATGGTTGTTTGCCATGGATTCTGACCACTTGATTGAATTAAACCTTCTTGCTTGTTAAAAATTACTAACTGATCTCTTTTAAGAAATTTAGGTTTTATTTTAATATCATAAGTTTTTGGTATCACAATATTATTATCAATATTAAATTTAGAAGAAAACATCATGCTGGCTAAAAGATTTGATGCATCAAATCTTATCTCATAATTATTTTTATTTTTTTTAAATTGTCTAATACCAGTAATAGAAATTTCCTCAGATTCAAACCTATACTTCGCTTCATATTCAGGTATATCACAAGCAATAAAATTACATGTTATGAGAATAGTTAACATTGAGAATTTATAATTCATAGAATTTACTAATTATTCCGTTTTCTATAGTGCTTGCATTTTTATAGACCACTATATTATCTTGCAAACGTATATTGCCTATACAAATTTCATTTATTATCTCAGGAAGTAAAATATGTTCAACCTTATGAATTCTTTCAATTAAACTACTTTTGCTTTCATTCGCCTTAACTTCAATCAATCCTTGAGCAATTATAGGACCTGCATCTAGTTCACCTGATACATAATGGATTGTGATTCCATGACTTATATCATTATTTTGCAAAACTTTGTCATGAGTATTTAATCCAGGATATAAGGGTAAAATTGAAGGATGGAGATTAATTATTTTGCCATTAAACGTACTTATAATTTTATCACCCAATATTCTCATAAAGCCAGCAAGAACTATCAGATCTGGAGAACATCGCATTAGATAATTTTCTAACTCATTATCAAAGTCTTCCCTGTTTGGAAAATCTTTATGGTTGATAATCCTAACGTCTATATTGAAACTTTTAGCTCTTTCAATTCCATATGCTTTTGGATCGTTACATATAACAGATTCAACAGTTCCTTCAATTTTATTTGAGGTGCAGGCTTTGATAATAGATTCTAAATTAGAACCACTACCAGAAATTAAAACTGCTATTTTTTTCATTGTATGACTTATGAGAATATTACTGAATTTTCCTGTGTCTTTTCTGTTACTTTTCCAATAATAAAATTTTTAAAATTTAACGATGTAATGCTGTCTGATATTTCTTGAGCATCTGACTCTTCTACAAAAATTACCATTCCAATTCCACAATTAAAGATTCTATACATATTTTCTAATGAAACACTTCCTTCCTTAGCAATCCACTTAAAAATTTCAGGCATTTCCCACGAACTAACGACAATATTAATACTTAAATCTTCAGGAATAGATCTTGGCAAGTTTTCTGTTAAACCACCACCTGTTATATGTGATATTGAATTAATTTTATATTTATCTAAAAGGTTCATAATTAATTTTGGATATAAAATGGTTGGTGCAAGCAATTTTTCAGCAATTATTTGTTTTTCTTTTTTTGATTTTTTAGATTCATTTAGAATTTTTCTAATAAGAGAATAACCATTAGAATGAGGCCCGCTTGATTCAATTCCTATCAATATATTATTTTTATTTACATTATTTGGGTTAAGAATTTTTTCTTCATCAACACAACCCACTGAAAAGCCGGCTAAATCAAAATTGCTACCTACGTAATGACCTGGCATTTCTGCTGTTTCGCCTCCTAGAAGGGCACACCCTGAATTAATACATGCATTTGAAATACTTTTAATAACCTCAGTTGCTTCATTTATTACTAACTTTGATGAGGCATAGTAATCTAAAAAAAATAAAGGCTTGGCACCACAGACAATCAAATCATTCACACACATTGCAACAAGATCTTGCCCAATACCTTTAAGATCTCCGTATTCCTGTGCTAAGGCAACTTTAGTTCCTACCCCATCTGAACAAGATACTAAAACAGGATTTTTAAACTCTTCATTGAGTTTATACATTCCTGCAAAGCCACCAATGTTTCCTAAAACATTCTTATTATGTGTAAGCGCCACATCTTTTTTAATTTTTTGAATTAAATCATCACCTGCATCAATATCTACCCCTGCAGATTTGTAAGGATCATTTTCTATAATATCTTTTGTCATTTAGAATACATTATATGGGTGTGTCAAAAACAAGATTTACTAATCATTATATATTTTGCCTTATTATCTTTTCTATTACATGCTTTGGAAAGGAGTTTGATGAACTTTTTACAATCTATGAACCTATTGATGGCGCATCTAAAATTGAAAAATCTATAAATAACTCATTTAATACAATGATATATCGGCTTACTGGAGACTCTTCACCTTCAAATATTTGGAAGATAATAAATGCTGGCAATGCAAGAAAAGATTTTATAAAGAGCTATTCAATTAAAAATATAAATAATGATAGTTATTTACAAGTTTTTTTTGATAAAGATTTATTGATTAAAAAGTTTAATGAATTATCAATACCTGCTTTAGGTAACTCTCGTCCAAGCATTTTATTTTTAATCAATATCGATAATGGCTCTTTAAAACCGTATACGCTAAAAAATTCTCAATCAAACTCAAAGATAGATTACTTAATAAAAAACTCTCTTAAAAACTTATCTAATTCAAGAGCAATATTTTTAGAATTACCTGAATTAGACCTTAGCGATATTGATATTTTGTCCTCCTATTCCAAGCTTATTAATTCAAATGATTTCCTAAATTCTAAATATGATTCCTCTGAAGTTATTGAGATTAATATTACTAAAGTTGGTATAAATAATTGGCAAATTAATGGCGACATAGCCTTTGATTATAATGATAATGATTTCAATAATTATTTCATTGAAAAATTTGAAAGATATGTTGTCAATATAATTGACCAACTATTAGATAAAAACATTATAGAAACTTCAAAAGAAACTATCACAAACATAACTATTTCAAATATTAATAATTATGATGACTATATGAGATCAAAAGAGAAAATAAGCAATTTAGTATCAACAAAGAATGTTGATATTAGTAGTTTTGAATTTAATAAAATCTCATATCAGGTTGATATTTATGGTGATTTTGATTCTTTTGTGAATGAAGTATCCGGAATTAATTTTATGAATACTATTGAGACTAATTATTCCAACCAGACTCTTGAGTTAGATTTTATAAGATGAGTAAATATTTTATATTTATACCTAACTTGTTATCAATTATTAGAATCGGATTAGTATATCCAATTTTAAATAACATCTATTTAAGCAATTTTCAGATTAGCATTGTCTTTTTTATAATAGCAGCTATTACCGATGCCCTTGATGGATTTTTGGCAAGGAAGATGCACTGGCAAACCTATTTAGGAACCTTATTAGACCCAATTGCAGATAAACTTCTTCTGTCTGGCACAATATTTATACTATGGTTAAATCAATTAATACCTTTTTATATTTTTATAATTTTCATAAGTCGAGACGTAGCAATTCTTTTTGGTGCAGCAATTCAAATGACATTAAATGAATCAGATACTCCATTACCAAATCTACTAGGAAAAATAACAACAAGTCTTCAGATAGTCTATATAGCAACAATCTTTTTAAAAGAAATATTTGATGTTAAATTTAGTTTGTATTTGCTAGATATTTTTATAATTTTTGTAACTGTTCTTAGCCTAGTTGTATACGCATATGATTGGTATAAAGATATTAAAATCTTTCATAATGAATAATCCTAAGCAGCTCATTTTTCCTTGGAGCACAAAAAACAAAGCTTCTTTTGAACACTATTACTTTGAAGATATAAATCTTTCATTAAAAGATGCTTTGCTAAAACAAGACGACTTATTTATATATGGTATTTCTGGAACTGGAAAGTCTTTTTTGCTTCAGTCTATATGCAATCATATTTCACTTGCCAAAAAGCTATCTCTTTATGTTCCACTAAATGATGTAATTAAACATGGCCCAGAGTTTTTAGATTCCCTTGAAGAATTAGATCTTATATGTATTGATGAAATTGATTTAATTGCTGGAAATAAAGAATGGGAAATCGCAATTTTTAATTTAATTAACAATTGCTTAATTTCAAAATGCAGACTGATCTTTTCTTCTCAACTTAACCCGTCAACTATTGAATTTAATCTAATAGATTTATTTTCAAGAATTAAGAAAATTGACCACATGGAGTTATTTCCTATAACTAATAATAATCATGAAAATGCGATTAGGTTTATAACAAAGACAAAATCATTAAACCTTGGTGACAATGAAATTAATTATTTGATGACACATTCAAAAAGAAATATCTCAAATCTAGTAGAGATATTAGAGAAATTGGATAAATTATCTTTACAACTTAAAAGAAAAATAACAATCCCTCTAATAAAAGAAGTTATTTAGATGATAAATACTCACATTCAAAACAATACAAGGCTACATTTATATCTTTGTTAGTGTCTATGAAGTTATATTGTTTATTTAGAAAATTGAGAAACATTTTTCCATGATTGCTAATGTTAATATTTACATCTAGGTTTTTAAGAAGCTCTGCAATAAACATTTCAAAAGGATCTAAATCTTTTGTATATGAAACAGTTTTAAAGTCAGTTAAATCTGCATAATTTGCAGCAGCATTAATTGCGTCATTAAGATCACCTATTTTATCAACTAATCCTAGTTGCAATGCTTTTTCACCAGACCAGATTCTTCCACCAGCTATTGATAAGACCTCCTTAAAAGGCATATCTCTGTTTTCAGCAACTTTATTAACAAATTTATCATATGTATTATCAATGCTAGCTTGAATGGAATTTGTTACATAGTCTGGCATGGCAAATCTTTCATCCCATTCACCTGCTTTCGTTGAACTGATACCATCAACTTGGATTCCAGCCCAATCATATATACCATCCAAAGTAGGGACTATTCCATAAACCCCTATGGAGCCGGTCAAGGTTTCTGGTTTTGCCCAAATTTCGTCTGATAATGTTGTAACCCAAACACCACCTGATGCAGCTATGTCACCCATTGAAGAAATAATTGGCCTTCCAGAAGACTTAAACTCATTTAATGCATTTGTAATTAGCTCGCTTGCCCAAACATCTCCACCAGGACTATTAACTCTTAACACCAGAGCTTTTACAGAGTCATCTTTAATCGCTTTTCTAATATTTGTAACGATAGTATCGGAGCCAGCAATATTATAGGAAACCTCTCCAGTAACAATTGTTCCTTCAACATTTACAATCGCTATTTTGTTTTCAGATTTATTTTCTTCTTCTTCTAACGTTGATAAGTATTCATAAATAGAGATCGAGTCAGGAAGTGAGTTTTTATCTCTATCTTCGTTAGGAAATTCCTCATACATCCAATGCCTTAAATCCTCTCTAGTAACAACCATATCTACCAAACCTAATTCAAGCGCAATTTCGGATTGCATTGGACTTTCAAGAGATAGATCCCAAATAGAATCACCGTATTCTTGAATTGTTCCCTCGGGTAGATTTCTTCCTGCTTCCATCATTGCAGTCATTTTTTTCCAAAGTGGATTAGCAAACTCATTCCAAGCAAGCTTATCTTCTTCAGACATTGAGTTTCTTGTATATGGCTCTGGTCCACTTTTAAAGTCACCAGCTACAAAAATATAGTAATTAAGGTTTATATTTTCGTATAAATCTT
>ERZ802830.2519-NODE-2519-length-16445-cov-34.7426_pt1 | contig 16445 bp, 12 predicted proteins | sample MGYA00345654_ERZ802830 | MGnify/ENA primary metagenome ERZ802830 (study PRJEB30503, sample SAMEA104212375) | marine metagenome | biome: Westerlies Biome; feature: [SRF] surface water layer (ENVO:00010504) within the epipelagic zone...; material: water...
ATAGCTGCTGCTCTCCGGAGTCGGCGATCAGATCGTCGTCATCGCCACCAAACCAGGAGCAACCCGAGGAAACAAGCAATATGCTTAGCAGTAAGCTGCGAGTTAACAATGTGCGGAATGCCAAGAGCAGTCGTCCACCGTGGTACATTCTGGGCCAGTAGTGTAAACGCAACTGTGCGGGAGTCACAGCGCTTGGAAGAGGAAGTTTTAGCGGCCGAAGAGCCGCTATCTGCAAAGGTGCCCCCGGCCCTGCATGGCCAGCGCCTCGATGCGGTGGCGGCGGCGCTGTTCACCGATTTTTCGCGCAGCCGGCTGGCCGAATGGATCAAGGTGGGGCGTCTGCAGCGGAACCAATGTGCCGCTAAACCCCGTGACAAGGTCGCGGTAGACGACCTGCTGTTATTGACGCCCGAGGCCGAAGACAGGGTGGAGTGGGTCCCCGAGAAGCTCCCTCTGAATATCCTGCACGAAGATGAACATGTGATCGTACTGAACAAGCCCGCGGGGCTTGTGGTGCACCCGGCCGCTGGCCATCACAGTGGCACCCTCGTCAACGGCCTGCTGGCGCATGCACCAGAAATGGCGGCACTGCCCCGGGGCGGCATTGTGCATCGTCTGGATAAAGACACCTCGGGGATCATGCTCGCGGCCCGATCACCTTTGGCACATAAGTCTTTGGTGACGCAGTTGGCGGATCGATCGGTCAGTCGTCTCTACAGTGCGGTCTGCCGCGGCACGTTCTCAGGTGGTGGCACAATCGATGAACCTATTGGGCGCCACCCGACCTCCCGAACCAAAATGGCGGTGGTGCCCGACGGTAAGCCCGCCGTGACTCACTACCGGATCTCAAAGCATTTTGGGGCCCATACCCTCCTCGATGTCAGTCTTGAATCGGGTCGCACGCATCAGATCAGAGTGCATCTGTCGGCGCGTAAGCATCCACTAGTGGGAGATCCCGTTTATGGTGGGCGCGCGACACGCCCCGCTGGCGCGAGTGAGCAGTTGTTGTCGACGTTGACTGCTTTTTCCCGACAGGCTTTGCATGCCCGCGAGCTGACCTTTGCCCACCCAAGATCTTGTGAGTCGATGCACTTCTCTGCCCCCATCCCCGCGGATCTGGCGGATCTTATCCAGTGTCTGTCGGAGGAGGATCCGGCTTAATGGCATCGCTTCCACTCTGGGCACCCGACCCAGCGCTCGACGGTGTTGAGATCCGCGTGAGTACCCGCGAGGGAGGGGTTAGCCAACCCCCATACGACAGCTTGAATTTGGCTGACCACGTTGGCGATCAGGCCGAAAGTGTCGAAGAGAATCGCCGCCTGCTGGACGACGTGCTGCCGGGCGATGCTGTCTGTTGGCTGAATCAAGTACACGGCGTCAGGACGGTGAAAGCTACAGAGGGCGTGGTACCCGAGGCGGATGCGCACTGGACCGATGAGCGCAACCGGCCGCTGGCTGTGTTGACGGCGGACTGTTTGCCCGTGGTAATAGTGGCGGGGGATGAGACTTGCGTGGGCATTGCCCATGCGGGTTGGCGGGGTCTGGCCGCGGGGGTATTGGAATCGCTGCTCTCTGCAATGCCAGCAGAGCCTGCATCGATGACCGCTTGGTTAGGTCCGGCAATCAGTGCAGCGGCCTATGAGGTCGGCCCCGAGGTGAAAACAACATTTGAGCAGCAGTGTGGCGAGGCGGGCGGCCAATGCTTTCAGCCCTCGAAACGCCAGGGGCATTGGATGGCAGATCTCATGGCGCTGGCGTGCCTTAGGCTCAGCCGGGCGGGAGTGTCCACAATCGCCGGCGGGGATCGATGCACTCATGGCGAGCCAGAGATTTTTTTTTCCCATCGCCGAGAGGGACCCGCCACGGGACGCATGGCGACGCTGGTTTGGTTGAGCTGAGCCTCGAGCGTCACAAGTCCACACTTGAAAAAGGGTTTTAGGCCCCCATATTTCTCTCAGACAAAGCTGACCCGCAAAGCGGGGTCAAGGAGAGAGCGATGCGCATGGACAAGCTGACACATTCGTTACAGGCGGCCTTAGGTGAGGCACAGTCCCTCGCGATTGGCCGAGATCACCCTTTTATCGAACCACTTCACCTACTGAAAGCCATGATGGACCCCGCGGGCTCTGGCACGCGTGCCCTGCTGTTGGCAGCGGGCGCCACGGTGGAGCCCCTGCAGGCCTCGGTGGATAACGCATTGGGTGCGATGGCGACGGTTTCGGGCAATGAAGACGTTCACGTCAGTCAGGAAACACAGCGGCTGCTGAATAGGGCAGACAAGTTGTCTCAACAGGCCGGCGACACCTACCTGTCGACCGATGCCATATTGCTGGCAATGCTGGAGTCAAAGTCGACGGCGTCGTTATTAAGTGAGGCCGGTGTGACCGCTCAAACGCTTCGAAAGGCTATCGAATCGGCACGTGGTGGTGAGGCGGTGCAGTCGGCAGAGTCGGAAGAGACGCGCCAAGCGCTAGAAAAATATACGGTTGATCTAACCGAGCGTGCCGCAGCCGGTGAGCTGGACCCTGTGATTGGTCGAGATGACGAGATTCGCCGAACGATTCAGGTGTTGCAGCGACGGACCAAAAATAATCCCGTGCTGATTGGCGAGCCGGGCGTGGGCAAGACCGCCATCGTTGAAGGGTTGGCCCAGCGCGTGGTCAATGGGGAGGTACCAGAGGGCCTCAAGGACAAGCGCATTCTGGCGTTGGATCTGGGAGCCCTGTTGGCCGGTGCCAAGTTCCGCGGTGATTTTGAGGAGCGGCTCAAGGCCGTACTCAAGGCGCTGTCAAAGGAAGAGGGACGCATCATCCTGTTCGTGGACGAGTTGCACACCATGGTCGGGGCGGGCAAGGCCGAGGGATCAATGGATGCGGGCAATATGCTCAAACCCGCGCTGGCGCGCGGTGAGCTGCACTGTGTCGGTGCCACCACCTTGAACGAATATCGCCAGTATGTGGAAAAAGATGCTGCGCTGGAGCGACGCTTCCAGAAAGTGCTGGTGGACGAGCCCAGCGAGGAGGACACCATCGCCATTCTGCGCGGCCTCAAGGAGCGCTACGAGGTGCACCACAGTGTTGATATTACCGATAGCGCCATTATCGCTGCGGCAAAACTTAGCCAGCGTTACATCACGGATAGGCAGCTGCCTGACAAAGCCATCGACTTGATCGATGAGGCTGGCAGTCGGATCAGAATGGAAATTGATTCCAAGCCCGAGGCCATGGACCGTCTCGAGCGCCGCCTGATTCAGCTGAAGATTGAGCGCGAGGCGGTGAAAAAGGAGGAGTCTGTGGCGGCGGAAAAAGAGATGGCCCAGCTCGACGAGCAGATCGCGGGGATCGAGCGCGAGTACGCGGACCTTGAGGAGGTCTGGCTAGCTGAAAAAGCGGCGGTGCAGGGCGCGACACAGATTAAAAGTGACATCGAGCGAGCCAAGCTGGATTTAGAGGTTGCGGGGCGGGCAGGTGATCTGACCAGAATGTCGGAAATACAGCATGGCTTGCTGCCTGACCTTGAGCGGCGATTGCAGGCGGCTTCTGCGGAGGACTCGCCTGAGCCTACTCTGCTGCGTTCCCGTGTGACAGAAGAAGAGATCGCCGAAGTGGTGTCAAAGTGGACCGGTATTCCAATTTCCAAGATGTTGGAAGGCGACCGTGAGAAGTTACTGCGCATGGAAGAGACGCTGCATCAGCGTGTCGTGGGGCAAGATGAAGCCGTTGTGGCGGTCTCCAATGCGGTGCGGCGCGCCCGAGCCGGGCTGGCAGATCCACAGCGGCCCAATGGCTCGTTTCTATTCTTGGGCCCAACCGGTGTGGGCAAAACCGAACTATGTAAGGCGCTGGCAGACTATTTGTTCGACAGCGAACAGGCGATGATCCGTATCGATATGTCCGAGTTCATGGAGCAGCACTCTGTGGCGCGGCTGATTGGCGCGCCTCCCGGCTACGTGGGTTACGAGGAGGGTGGGTATCTCACCGAGGCGGTGCGTCGCAGACCCTACTCATTACTGCTTCTGGATGAAGTCGAAAAGGCCCACCCCGATGTCTTCAACATTCTGCTTCAGGTTTTGGAAGACGGGCGATTGACCGACGGTCAGGGTAGAACGGTGGATTTCCGCAACACGGTGGTGGTGATGACGTCGAACCTCGGCGCAGTGCATATTCGGGAAGCCCTGGAGGAAAACGATGCCACTGCGGATAGAGGCGCGCTGAAAGCCACCATTCAGGCCAAAGTGATGGCGGATGTGGCGACCCACTTTAGGCCTGAGTTCCTCAACCGAATCGATGAATCGGTGGTGTTTCACGCGCTCGAGCAGTCGCACATAGCCAACATTGCGGCGTTGCAGTTGGAGGCGGTGAGCGCCCGGCTGGCAGATCGCTCGCTGACACTGTCGGTGAGTGATGAAGTGATGGCGCATCTGGCCGATCAGGGCTTTGACCCTGTTTACGGCGCCCGCCCGCTGAAGCGCGCCATTCAAAGGTTGATTGAAAATCCGCTAGCTGAGGCGTTGCTGGCGGGTGATTTCATTCATGGAGATACGATTGAGGTGACCCTGTCGGGGGGTGAGTTGCGATTCGTGAAAGCCCCCCCCCTAGTAGACGCTGCGTGACGCTGTAAGTCTTCTGCACTTGTCGCAGATCATCGGTTCAGGCCAATGATCTGTGCCCAAGATGCCCGTTATCAGACGATGGCCTTCCGGCAGTGAAGGTGGGCAACGTAAGGCGTGAGACCGAGCTCTGAAGCGCGCACAGGGTTTACCCTGATTGAGTTGATGCTCGTATTAACTATCGTGGGCCTGCTGCTCTTAATGGCGGTCCCGTCATGGCGCCACGTGCAAACCGAAGCAGTAACCAATGAAGCGCAGCTCACCCTCGATCGCTTGGTGATTCTTCAGCTCAGGTTCTTTCAACGGCACCAGCGGTATGCCGAGGCCAGTGAGCTGCCACTCCTGCAAGCACTCGCTCCAGAGATCGCTGCTCACTACCGGTTGACAGTCTTGACTCAAGGCAGTGCCGCGTACCGACTTGAACTATTACCCCTTGATTCGATGACGCTGCCTGCGCTGAGTCTTGATCACACTGGCCTCCGCAGTCGCACTGACGCTGTGTCTGAAGCCTGGGTTGATTAGCAATCCGTGCTGATTGATTACGTCATCGCCGCCGCGCTCGCTTTGACGGGCTTAACGGGTGCGCTTGTTCTGACACAGGAAATCATTGCGCTACACAGCGCAGCGTACCATCTGGTTATTGCGGACAACCTGTTGAGTGAAATTGAGGCGCGCTATGTGATGTCGAGTCACTCGTTGCAGGAGCTAACGGGACCTTGCGGCGACGCAACGGAATATCAGCAACGATTTTGCCTTTACTTGGAGGCCGGCCTGCGGAATCTACCGGCATCTCGCATCGAGGTGCTCGGTACAAACCAGATACGCTTGAGCTGGTCTGAAACGGACGGAGAGCGAATAAGCGTATTCAGGGCGCTCCCGGTGCCCTTGTCTCCCTCACGACAGGGTTACTCGCCATATGGTTACTTGCCCGATGGTTAAGAGCGCCGGAAAATATGCTCGTTGTGGCGGTGTGTCACTAGTGGAGTGCTTGGTCGCTTCCGCTCTGGCCCTGAGTTTGTTGACCGGCATCGTCATGGTTGCCGCGGAGCTGATAGCCACGACTCAGGTCATGGAGCGTCGCAGTGACCAGGTGACGCGAGCAGGCCAGTTATTTACGTTCCTAGAGCGGATGGTGGCGACCGCAGGATTACCGTCGCAGTGGCCCCAGCCGGCAGGGGCATCGCTACAGCTTGGGGCAACCAGTGCGGATCCGTGCACTCCACCTTCAGTGCGAGATGTCAGCACAACTTGGGGGGGCATCTGGATCGTTGATCTCGCAGCGCTCGACTGTGTTGACCCCAATGACAGCAGTCAGGCCCTGTACATCGAGCGGGTCGAGACTTGTGGTGATGTGTGCCCACAGCAAGCCCTGCTGCCAGCCGTGTGCACAAAACAACAGGAAGCATTGCCCTCTCATTCCGGCTGGGTTGTTGGGGAATGGGGCGGCGGCGTAGCTGATCGCGAGTGTCTTGAGCAGTTTGGCTGGGGGAGCCTCAGTCAAATATTGATTTACCACCGACCCCGGGTGGAGACTCGCGACAGGAGCAGCGACTTGGTAATGAGACAAGCATTCCCGGGGAAAGGGGATCAGTGGAGCACGCCCGAGGCGTTGATTCAGGGCGTCGTGACGTGGGAACTGGGCTATGCCCAGCTTGCTGATGTCCCAGTCCTGGCTGAAGGAGCCCGCACGCCGGTCGTCACAGTGGCCGTCGGTGCGGCTAGTGGGACAACGGCTGCGCTTGAAGAACTGATTCAGCTAAGAAAAACACTGATCACCCCGTCGTTTAAGAGGGCATTGCTGGCACGAAAAAAGGCGGGGTCATGACAAGATGCTCAAGTTGGCATAGCGCCTCCAGAGAAACAGGATTTTTCGTGATCACGCTGGTCGTGATCCAGTTGTTGTTGCTCTCTTTCGCGCTGTTGTCGCTTCGGGAGTCAGCGTTGACAAGCTGGGTATTTGCTGTGCGAAGCATAGCCCCAACCCCCGCGCCGATTAAAGCTGAGGAGTGAGAGGTCGATTTTGAATCAACCCTTCAGCGGCGACAAAATGTTTCCGCAAATGCCAGCGCTTCCTCGAGGCGGGTTGCACGTTCTTCCGGGCTGAGTAAATGTTCCTCGCCGACTTCATCACGCACAATGATTCGCGGGTAATTCGTCAGTCTTTCGATATCAGCGTAAAGCGCTGCGCACTCGCTCTGGGATGCAGAGGGCAACACTGACTCATCGACATCCGCCGCTGCGAGGGCAGTGCTCTGCTGCGTTGTCAGCTCGGTTGTGACTGACGGTGGCTCGGGTGCTGCAGTGGTGGACTTGCGATACCGCTTTAGCCCAGTTTTAATTTCGATCTCCGTGTAGGGCGTGCCAGTCGGGGGCGGCCGATCGCTCAGTACGGGGTTGCCATTGTCGTCGATCCAACGATAGGTGGGGCTCGCACCTGCGGGCTGTACCTGCAAAATTAGCGACAGTATTGAAGACGTTACGATATTGAAAAACGTTGGCTTTCTGTCCATAGAATGGCCCTCGCTTGGAGTCATAACCCTAGCGCGCAGGTCATGAGCCATCAACGCTGATTATGGTCATTTGTCGACATGCCTTGACTTTGCGCAGTCAGCACCCAGACAATTCGCACCGTCACGCGAGCGGCAACGGCTATTGGTGAGTACCCTCATCCTCTGGCCTACCTCTGAAACGGGATAGTTTCACAGGCTGTTTGCGGGTTCCGTCAGGCGAGGCATGGCCTCTGCCACTCGGGCTCGACACTGCGTTACCCCGCAGGTCACCGATACACGGCTTTCGTGATCGCGATCTGGCGGGAAGCTGGAGCGATCCGGCCAGTGTCTCGTGCGACAGGTGATGGTGGCGTTTTGCGTACAGTGTTTCGCCACCCTCTGATGCAACGAGATGGAGAGTGGCCATGGAAATGCTGTCCGGCGGCGAAATGATCGTCCGCGCCCTTGAAGATGAAGGTGTCGAGTACATCTTCGGTTACCCCGGTGGAGCAGCGCTCCACATCTATGACGCCCTATTTAAGGCCGAGAAAGTCCCGCATATTCTGGTGCGCCACGAGCAGGCTGCCACCCATGCGGCTGATGGCTATGCGCGCGCTACCGGCAAACCCGGCGTGGTGCTGGTGACATCAGGTCCCGGCGCGACTAATGCGATCACGGGTATCGCTACGGCCTACATGGACTCGATACCGTTGGTTGTGATTTCGGGTCAGGTCCAAAGTCATCTCATCGGTGAAGATGCGTTTCAGGAGACCGACATGATCGGCGTCTCCCGCCCCATCGTGAAACATAGCTTTCTGGTGCAGAAGTCGGAGGACATTCCTTCGACTATCAAAAAGGCTTTTTTCATTGCTTCCACCGGGCGCCCCGGGCCGGTGGTAGTCGATATTCCTAAAGACCTGACGCACCCCGAGCATAAGTTCGAGTATGAGTACCCCGAAACGGTCAGCATGCGATCTTATCAACCGTCAGCCAAAGGCCACTCGGGTCAGATTCGCAAGGCGGCGCGCATGCTGCTCAGTGCCAAGCGGCCAGTCATTTATGCGGGGGGTGGCGTTATCCAGGGCGAGGGCTCCGAGCAACTGACCGCGCTGGCACGCCGGTTGAATTCCCCAGTGACCAATACGCTCATGGGCCTGGGTGCTTATCCAGGCAGCGATCGACAGTTCCTCGGCATGCTGGGTATGCATGGCTTCTACGAGGCGAACATGGCGATGCACCATTCGGATGTCATCCTTGCGGTGGGCGCGCGTTTTGATGACCGCGTCACCAACACGGTCTCCAAGTTCTGTCCTGGCGCCAAAATTATTCATGTGGATATCGATCCGGCGTCGATCGCCAAGATCGTGCCTGTCGACATCCCAATTGTTGGGCCAGTGGATACCATTCTTGAGGAGTTGGACAAGCAGGTTGCGTTGCAGATGGAGAGTGCCGAGCGGGTATTGCCCGACCCGGAAGCGCTAGAGCAATGGTGGCAGCAAATCGACAGTTGGCGCGAGGCGCACGGCCTTTGGCACGGACGTCAGTATGGCGAGTCGGCATCGATCATGCCCCAGGACGCTATCTGTGCCTTGTACGAAGCGACCAATGGCGAGGCTTACGTGACATCAGATGTCGGGCAGCACCAGATGTTTGCCGCGCAGTACTACAAGTTTGACTACCCGCGCCGATGGATTAATTCCGGCGGCCTCGGCACCATGGGATTCGGCCTCCCTGCGGCCATGGGCATCAAGATTGCCCTGCCAGATGCCGATGTCGCTTGTGTCACAGGGGAGGGCAGTATTCAGATGAACATCCAAGAGCTCTCTACCTGCAGTCAGTACGGCTGCCCGGTGAAGATCATCAACCTGCGCAATGACTACCTCGGTATGGTCAAGCAGTGGCAGGACATGCAGTACGAGGGCCGTTATTCAGAGAGTCACTACGCTGCGTCGCTGCCTGATTTTGTCAAGCTTGCGGAGGCTTACGGGCACGTTGGCATGGAGGTCAAATCTCAGTCTGACCTGCTGCCTGCGATGAAGGAGGCCTTTGCCCTGAAAGACAAGCTGGTCTTTATGGATATCCATATCGACCCTGACGAGCACGTGTATCCGATGATGGTCGCGCCCAATGGGGCGATGAAGGATATGTGGCTCAGCAAGACGGAGAGGACCTGATATGAGGCGGATACTCTCAGTACTGCTGGAAAATGAGTCCGGTGCGTTGTCGCGGGTAGTGGGGCTATTTTCACAGCGCGGCTACAACATCGAAACGTTGAATGTTGCGCCCACTGACGATCACTCTTTGTCGAGACTGACGGTGACCACGACGGGTGATGACCTTAAGATTGAGCAAATCACCAAGCACCTGAACAAGATTGTCGATGTGGTGAAGGTGGTGGATCTCACAGAGGGTGCGCACGTTGAGCGCGACACCCTGCTGGTGAAGGTCCGCGCGGTGGATGCGCAGCGAGACGAAGTCAAGCGTACCGCCGAGATCTTCCGCGGGCAGATCATCGATGTGGGCCCCACGACCTACGTGGTGCAGCTTACGGGACCCTCGGAAAAGCTAGACTCCTTCTTGCAGGCGCTCGGCGAAACCGAAGTGCTTGAGGTGGTGCGCTCTGGCGTAGCGGGTATGGCGCGCGGGGAGAAAGTGCTGGCGCCATAGATAACACTGTTCCCTCTCAAAGTATTTCAATATGAGAGTGACCCAGAGCATTAGGAATAGCTAAGAAAGACCGAGCACAAAAAAGGGGCCTGACGGCCCCTTTTTTATTTCGTGATAGTGATCAGAGTAACGGTGCAATCACCAGGCTGACAATCGCCATCACGTTGATCAGGATATTCATCGATGGACCAGAGGTATCCTTGAAGGGGTCACCCACGGTGTCCCCAACGACGGCCGCGGCGTGGGTGTCTGAACCCTTGCCACCGAGGTTGCCCTTTTCGATGTACTTCTTGGCGTTGTCCCAGGCCCCGCCCGCGTTGGCCATCATGAGCGCCATTAGCACGCAGCCCAACAGGCCGCCCGCTAACATGCCACCCAGTGAGGTCGCGCCGAGCCCAAAGCCCACGACAACCGGCGCCAGCACAGCAATTGCGCCGGGAACCACCATCCGCTTGAGTGCAGCCGTTGTCGCAATATCTACACACCGTGCAGTATCTGGCTCAGCGTTGCCTTCCAACAGGCCAGGAATCTCACGGAACTGCCGCCGGATCTCGTTGATCATGTCAAAGGCGGCTTCGCCCACGGCGGTCATCGTGATCGAGGCAATCAGGAACGGAATGGTTCCGCCGATGAAGATGCCAATCAGTACCTCGGGATCAGAGAGCTGCAAATTAAAGTCCGGGTTGTTGACTGTGACGGTTTCAACGAAAGCAGCGATGATTGCGAGTGCCGCCAGCGCGGCCGCGCCAATAGCAAAGCCCTTACCAATCGCCGCGGTGGTGTTGCCCACCTCATCGAGGCCATCGGTAATCTCGCGCGTTTCGGGACCCATGCCAGCCATCTCTGCGATACCGCCCGCGTTATCAGCTACCGGGCCGTAGGCGTCGATTGCCATGGTGATACCGACTGTGGCCAGCATGCCTACTGCCGCAATGCCCACACCGTAAAGCCCCGCCAGGTTGGTTGAGACAAAAATAATCGCGGCCAGGAACAGCACGGGTGCTACGACTGACTGCATGCCCACCGCAAGGCCGGTGATCATGACGGTCGCGGGACCGGTCTCACCAGACTTGGCGATGGTGCGAACAGGCTTGCCACCCGTGTAGTACTCGGTGATGAGGCCAATGGCGATACCGCCCACCGCACCCGATACAACGGCCCACCAGGTATTCTTATCGATGCCCATGCTCTCTGACAGGAACCACGCCATAGCAATGAAGATAACAGGTGCCCCCAGGGTGCCACTGCGAAGTGCCGCCTCAGGTGCAGCGGAGGAGCGCGCGCGCACAATCAGGATGCCGGCAACTGAGGCCAGTAAGCCAATGCTGGCGAGGGCCAAGGGGAACGCCATCATGGCGCTCTGCTCAGCAGCGGTCAGCGCCATGGTTGAGGCAATCGCAATACAGGCGATCATGGAGCCGCAGTAGGACTCAAAAATATCGGAACCCATGCCGGCGATATCACCGACGTTGTCGCCAACATTATCCGCAATGACGCCCGGGTTACGGGGGTCATCTTCAGGGATGCCTGCTTCGACTTTACCGACCAGGTCAGCACCGACGTCGGCTGATTTGGTGTAAATGCCGCCGCCGACTCGTGAGAACAGCGCTACCACTGAGCCGCCCATGCCAAAGCCATGGATCGCATGCGCTGTGTGGGGATCACCACCAAAGTAGTAGTAGAGACCGCCGAGGCCTAGTAGTCCCAATGACGCCACGCAGAGCCCCATGATAGAGCCACCATAGAAGGCGATATTCAGCGCCGAGGCCGCGCCCTCAGTATTGGCCGCAACCGCAGTCCGGACGTTGGCTTTGGTCGCTGCGTACATGCCGAGATAACCCGCCGTGGCCGAAGAGACCGCGCCTGCCACAAAAGCAATGGCAGTGTTCGTGCCGAGTGGGGAAACCAGAATGCCCACAATCAAGACTGCGGCAAACACCAGCAGCAGCTTGTATTCACGGTGCATGAAGACCATTGCGCCGATATGGATCTGCTCGGCAATACCGCGTTCTTTTGCTTCGCCATCAGGGGCGCGAGACATCACGGTGTAAATCACGAACGCAATTACGAGTCCGACCACCCCAAGAATGGGCGGCAACATCAGATTAAAGCTCATAGGAGTTCCTGGTGAGTACGGTTCAAAATTCGGTGGGGCGCAAGTCTAACGGCCGACTCGGTCCCTATCAATGGCATTGTTATGCGTTCACCTACGTTACCGGCGCTAAAGTCGCTCACTTGGCGTCAGTCGGCAGAGGAAATGGCCTTCATTCCGGTCATGTAGCCACGCAGTCTGGCGCCCACGACCTCAACAGAGTGTGAGCGGATCTCGGCGTTGACGTCGATCAAACGACGGTTATCCACGGCGTTGCCATCGGGTATGCCCTTGCCAATCACGTCTGCATCCAGACCTGCGACAAAGGCCTTCAAAAGGGGTCGTGCCGCTTGATCAAACAGGTAGCACCCGTATTCGGCGGTGTCCGAGATCACCACATTCATCTCGTACAGCTTCTTGCGCGCAATGGTATTGGCGATCAGAGGCGTCTCGTGCAGCGATTCGTAATAGGCTGATTCTTCAATAATGCCTGCAGACACCATGGTCTCGTAGGCCAATTCCACTCCTGCTTTGACCATCGCCACCATCAGGATGCCCTGATCGTAGTAGGTCTGCTCGTCGATGGCGTCACCAGTAATGTCTTGCAGTTCAAACGGCGTACCGTTGGTTTCAGCGCGCCATTTAAGGAGGTTTGTATCATTCGCTGCCCAGTCGGCCATCATGGTGCTCGAGAAGTGGCCCGACATGATGTCGTCCTGGTGTTTTTCAAAGAGCGGTCGCAGGATGCCCTTCATTTCTTCGGCTAAATCGAAAGCGCGGATCTTGGCGGGGTTAGACAGGCGATCCATCATGTTGGTGATGCCGCCTTGCTTCAGGCCCTCTGTGACCGTCTCCCATCCGTATTGCACCAATTTGGCGGCATAGGCGGGATCAACGCCCAGCTGCACCATGCGGTCGTAACACAGCAGTGAGCCCGTCTGCAGCATGCCGCACAGTATGGTTTGCTCGCCCATCAGGTCGGACTTCACTTCTGCAATGAATGAAGACTCCAGCACGCCGGCACGGTGCCCGCCGGTGCCCGCTGCATAGGCTTTGGCGAGTTCGAGGCCCTGACCTTGCGGATCATTCTCGAGGTGCACGGCAATTAGGGTCGGCACGCCGAAGCCACGAAGGTATTCCTCTCGCACCTCGGTGCCCGGGCACTTGGGCGCAACCATGATCACAGTTAGATCTTCGCGGATCTTCATGCCTTCTTCTACAATATTGAAGCCGTGGGAGTAAGACAGGCACGCGCCTTGCTTCATCAAAGGCATCACTGACTCAACCACGTTGGTGTGCTGCTTGTCTGGTGTCAGGTTCAGCACCATGTCGGCGTCAGGAACCATTTCCTCATAAGTGCCAACCTGAAAACCCGCTTCGGTGGCTTTAACCCATGAGGGGCGCTTTTCCTGAATCGCTTCTTTTCTCAGCGCGTAGGCAACGTTCAGCCCGCTGTCCCGCAGGTTCAGGCCCTGGTTAAAGCCTTGCGCGCCGCAGCCAATAATCACGAGTTTCTTACCCGCCAGTGGCTCCACGCCCGCATCAAATTCAGCCGGGTCCATAAACCGGCACTTGCCCAGCTCCTGAAGCTGGGTGCGAAGCGGGAGAGAGTTGAAATAATTACTCACTGGCGTGTCCTCAATTGGGGCCCGAAAAAAGGGGGCGTATTGTGTCGGACATCGTGCCCGGGGTAAACGCCGCTGGTACAATTAATTACGAGGCGCCGGAAAGGTGAAGGAGAGCAGTGGGCATGTCGTCAACAGATCAGACATCGGATACAGACGAGCTGGAGCGTGCAGCGGGGCAAATAGAGGCCCCGTTGGCGGGTTTGGTCGGTGATTATGAGGAGTCTCAGTCAGACTCTGCCGCTCAAGCCAAGGGCATCTTTCTGCTACCGAATTTGTTTACCTCCGGAGCCCTGTTTTGCGGTTTTTACTCAATCATTGCGGGCATGCAGGGTGATTTTTACGCTGGTGCGGTGGCCATCCTCGTGGCCATGGTCTTCGATGGCCTCGATGGTCGTGTTGCCCGCCTGACCGGGACAAATAGCGCGTTTGGCGCGCAGTACGACAGCCTCGCCGACATGGTGAGTTTTGGTGTCGCGCCGGCCTTACTGACGTTTAATTGGGCACTGAGCGATTTAGGCAAGGTTGGCTGGGTCGCGGCCTTCATCTACACCGCTTGCGTGGCTCTAAGGTTGGCGCGCTTTAATGCGCATCGAGAAAACGATGACACCACGCACTTTACTGGCCTTGCGAGTCCGCCCGCGGCCGCTACGGCAGCTTGTTTGGTATGGATGGGTCCGACTCACGGTTGGACTGGGACGGCCTTGGATTGGGTGCACGCGCTGCTCTTGACTGCGCTCGGTTTCCTGATGATCTCGCGCTTTCCCTATTCCAGCTTCAAGAGCATCAACTTTGATCGCCGCGTACCTTTCGTCAGAATGCTGTCTATTGTCGCGGTGCTGGGGTTGATTGCTCTTGATCCGCCGCTCGCGATTTGGAGTATGGCTGTGGTCTATGCCTTATCGGGACCTGTGCAGTATCTCCGCCAATCGGATAAGGATAGCCAGGAGGGCGCCTCCCACCATGAAAAAACGGACTTACACTGACCATAGCATCGCGTCTTCGGACATCACGCCCGAGCACATCTTTCTCAACCGTCGGGGCCTGATCAAAGCCTCTGCCGGCACAATCGCGGGGGCGCTAGCGACGCCATCCACTGCCCTAAGCGAAGCCAGCGCGCAAAGCGCCCTGAGCTTCAGAGCGGATTCTGATCGATCGCTGGTCGATGAGCAGACGCCTTACGAGGCGGTGACCACCTACAACAACTTTTACGAGTTCGGTACCGACAAGTCTGACCCCGCCCGTCACGCCCATGCGATGACCACCCACCCATGGACGGTCAAGGTCGGTGGTCTGGTTGATCAGCCAGGGTCGCTACATTTAGAGGATGTGCTCTCCGGGTTTGATCTGGAGGAGCGGATCTATCGTTTTCGCTGCGTCGAGGCATGGTCGATGGTGGTGCCTTGGGTAGGGTTCCCTCTGGCGGAGCTCTTGAGACGGTTTGAGCCAAAATCCGAAGGCAAGTTTGTTGAGTTCAAGACCCTTTATCGGCGAGGTGAGATGCGCGGCACGCGCTCGTTCACCAGCATCATTGATTGGCCCTATCGAGAAGGTCTGCGTATGGACGAGGCCATGCACCCGTTGACGCTGGTAGCGGTGGGCCTTTATGGCAAAACGTTGCCTAATCAAAACGGGGCCCCGCTGCGGCTGGTGGTCCCGTGGAAGTACGGTTTCAAAAGCATCAAGTCGATCGTCGAAATCAATGTCACCGCAGAGCAACCGCAGACCAGCTGGCAAATGCTGCAGCCCAGCGAGTACGGGTTCTACGCCAATGTGAACCCTGAGGTGGACCACCCGCGGTGGTCCCAGCGATTTGAGCGCAAGTTGCCTTCCTCTATTTTCAAGCCCAACCGGGTGCCCACGCTGCCATTCAATGGCTACGAGGAGCAGGTGGCAGGCCTGTATCATGGTATGGATCTGCGGAAGTTTTACTGAGCCGCCGAGCATATCGGCTGGCGGTGATTGATCGAGCCTATCCGTGTTAACCAGAGTGACAGTGCCGCCGTGGTGCATGATTTTCGTGGTGACCGCGATCTGTTTGCTGCCTCTTGCACAACTCTCTTTTCAATTGGCGTCAGGCGACTTGGGTCCAGACCCGGCCAAACGGCTGATGCAGGGCACGGGCGAGTGGGGCTTGCGAGGGCTTGCGATTGTGTTGCTTGCCGCACCGCTTGCCCAACGGGGTTGGCGAGGACTGTTCCGCTACCGGCGTATATTGGGCTTGTCGCTGTATCTCTATGTCAGTCTGCATCTCCTGCTCTTTGCTCAGGTGTATGTGGGCTGGAGTGGGGCGCTACTGGCTGAGGAGCTGAAAGAGCGGCCTTATATATTCGTCGGGTTTTCGGCATGGCTAGCTATGTTGCCGCTTGCCCTGACTTCCACGGACCGCGCCCGACGTTGGCTGGGCCGGCGTTGGAAGCAGCTGCACCGCTTGATCTATCCCGCTACTGTATTAGCCTGGCTGCATTTGTTTTGGCTGGCGCGCTCCGATGTGGGTGAGGCGCTTGTTTATGGGGCGGTCTTCGCGGCGCTGCTGTCATGGCGAGTCCGCCGCGCCCGGCTGCGACCCCGCTGAAGGTGAAACGGCGGTTATTGGGTTGATGCCCCAAACTGCCCGAAAATACTGAATTCATTAGCTTGCGGGCGAGTTGGGCTGTTGTTAAGATCGCCGCCCCGCGCAGCAGTTTCGGACCCGTTTCTGCTGCCGCTCTGGGCCCTAAAACTTTTTTTCAAAAAAGGCTTGCACGGCTTCAAGCGGTACGTATAATGCGCGGCCTTGGCGGGGGTATCCCCTCCGGCCAGAGGCCTGCCCGAGCGGCAGGTTTGTTGCTTAACAATCAGATAAAGACAGATGTGTGGGCACTTGTTGGGATGGTTTTCACGAACCATTCAGACACAACAAGTGACTCATTAATTCAATGATTTCGAATTGTGTCTGAGCTGAGATTTTGGATGGTAAAGCA
>ERZ802830.2522-NODE-2522-length-16439-cov-6.91589_pt1 | contig 16439 bp, 14 predicted proteins | sample MGYA00345654_ERZ802830 | MGnify/ENA primary metagenome ERZ802830 (study PRJEB30503, sample SAMEA104212375) | marine metagenome | biome: Westerlies Biome; feature: [SRF] surface water layer (ENVO:00010504) within the epipelagic zone...; material: water...
GGACATTTTTTCTACCTCACGGCCTACTTTAAAAACTCCATTTTTCATCTTAAATTTTGCAGTGTCAAATTGTTTTTGCCACATGCGTAAGCGATCAATATCCAATTCATCAGACAGGTTTACTAAACTTACATCTACTCTAATTGGATCGTAATCTTCAACTGAATCTAGCAAATCTTTAGAAATATATTCCTGTGTTCCTGGTTTTCTGAAAATAAATGCAGAATTACCTAAAATCATCCCCTGATTAATTAATTTTTTTGCGTATTCATCTACAGGTAAAAGTTTTAGATCAAAAAGAAATTTTTGCCAAAAACGAGAGTAAAATAAGTGACTTGTAGCATGTTCACTACCACCCAAGTATAAATCTACATCCTGCCAATAGTTCACTGCTTTTTCGCCAACAAATGTATCTGAATTATAAGGATCCATGTACCTGTAAAAATACCACGAACTTCCTGCCCAGACAGGCATAGTATTTAGCTCTAAAGGAAATACTTTTTTGTTATCAATTTTTTCATTTTCTACAACAGTTCTTGACTCAGTATCCCATGCCCATTTATGCGCATTACCAAGAGGAGGAAATCCTTCACGGGTAGGCAAATAGTTCTCAACATCAGGAAGTTTTAAAGGTAAATCATCAAGATTTAAAGGTTGAGGAAGTTTGTCTTTATGATAGATAGGAATTGGTTCTCCCCAGTAACGTTGTCTACTAAAAATAGCATCGCGTAAACGATAATTTATAGTTCCCTCCCCACATTCTTTATTTTCTAATTCCTCAATTATCCTTGATATTGCATCAGGGCAGTTAAGGTTCGTTAAGAAATCTGAATTGTCAATAATTGTATTTTCTTTGTTTACATAGGCCTCCTTATCAATTGAAATACCCTTAAAAATATTTTTGATTGGGATATTGAATTTTTTAGCAAAATCATAATCTCTCTGATCTCCGCATGGTACGGCCATCACTGCTCCTGTTCCATAATCTGCTAAGACATAATCTCCAATCCAAATTGGTATTCTTTCTCCAGTAAAAGGATGCAAAACATAACTACCGGTAAAAACACCTGTAATACTCTTAATATCTGACATCCTTTCACGTTGACTTCTCTGTTGTGTTTGCTCAACATAATTATTCACCTCATTTTTTTGTTCTTCATGGGTAATAGTTTTGACTATATCAAGCTCAGGTGCTAGAGTCATAAATGTAACACCAAACAAAGTATCTGGCCGTGTAGTGAATACTTCGATTTTTTGGTCAAAACCCTCAATCTGAAATAAAACTTTTGCTCCAATAGACTTTCCAATCCAATTTCTTTGCATTTCTTTTAATGAATCTGGCCAATCAATTTTATCTAAATCTGAAAGCAAGCGTTCTGCATATGCGCAAATCCGCATACTCCATTGCCTCATTTTCTTTTTAGTAACAGGATAACCTCCCCGTTCTGAAACCCCATTAATTACTTCGCTGTTAGCCAAAACTGTACCTAAATCAGCACACCAATTGACTTCTGTATTTGACAGATAAGTTAATCTATAGTTTAGAAGAATTTCTTCTTTTTTGACTTTGCTAAACTTGAGCCATTGATCAGCGGTGAAATTTTCAGTTCCAGGAGAACAAACTGCATTAACAAAATAATTTCCCTCCTTTTCAAAATAGCTTATCAAATTTGTAATTGGAAGTGCCTTGTTTATTGTCTTGCAATAATAATGTTCAAAAAGAAGCAAGAATATCCATTGGGTCCATTTGTAAAAATCGGGGCTTGAAGTTCGTAACTCTCTGCTCCAATCAAACGAAAATCCCATCTGATCAAGCTGAACGCGATATCTAGAAATGTTTTCTTTTGTTGTTTTAGCAGGATGCTGTCCAGTTTCAATGGCGTATTGTTCTGCGGGTAAACCAAAAGAATCATATCCTTGAGGATGAAGAACATTATATCCTTTGTGTCTCTTGTATCGAGCAAAAATATCACTTGCTATGTAGCCTAAGGGGTGTCCAACGTGAAGGCCAGCTCCAGAGGGATAGGGAATCATATCCAGGATATAATATTTAGGCTTATCAGAATCATTCTCTACTTTAAAAGTTTGATTTTTTGCCCAATATGCTTGCCATTTTTTCTCTATGCTTTCAAAATCGTACTCCACTACTTTAACTGTTTTTATTTATAAAAGCAACAAAAGTACATTTATTGCTTGAATGTTATAAAGCTAAAAGAATATTTTATCTCTATCCTTATCTTATATTTCTTTTCTATGTTTGTAAAAAATATTCACTTTGGCTAATAGTTTTCAAGATAATTATCAAAAAAGAAGGATTTTAAATAATTATTTCTCAGTTGTAATTAGTATTACTGTGGTTTTATTTTTCGTTGGAATCTTAGGATTATTTTTACTAAACACCAAAAGTTTAGCTTCTCATTTTAAGGAACAAATTGTAATGACGGTGTATTTAAAAGATAGTGCTAAGGACATTGAAATTACTCAAATGCAAAAAAAAATTCAACTTAATTCTTCAACTAAAAGAGTTCAGTTCAAGTCAAAAGAGGAGGCTGCAGAAGAATACGCAAGAGATATCGGGGAAGATTTTGTGGAATTTTTAGGATTCAACCCACTACTCAATTCTATTGATATTTATTTCAATGCTGCATATGTAAATGCTTTGAGCCTAAATCAAACTAAAACAGAAATTGAAATTTCAGATTTTGTAGCCGAAGTAGTTTACGATCAACCCCTGGTAACTCTTTTAGAAAAAAACATTGAAAGAATTTCTTTTGTGCTCTTAATAAGCACGGCTTTATTTGTTGTTATTGCGCTACTATTAATCAATAGTTCCATTCGACTTTCTATCTACTCAAAACGATTTGTTATTAAAACCATGCAATTAGTCGGTGCCACAAAATCCTTTATACGAAGACCTTTTATTTTGAGCCATTTAAGCTTAGGTATTATAAGTTCTTTCCTGGCATTAACAGCTCTAAACTTTTTACTTTGGGAGGTAAATAAAAAATTTCCAGAGTTAGAAATAATGCAGCAAACAAGTGAATTAATGATTGTTTTTGGAAGTGTTTTAATTCTAGGCATCAGTATAACTGGAGTAAGTACTTTTTTTGCTACTCAACGATATTTAAACCTTAAAACAGATGCTGTCTATTAATTTAACAAAATGAAACAATCACAATCTTCTAAAAAACTTTTATTTGGTAAGCGTAATTATCAGTTTCTATTCCTCTCAATTTTAATTATTGTAACAGGCTTTATTTTAATGATTGGAGGTGGTAGTGATAATCCAAAATACTTCAATGAAGCTATTTTTAATTTTAGAAGAATTCGACTAGCCCCTTCATTAATTCTTATTGGTTTTGTTATTGCCATGTACTCAATCTTAACCAAATCGGGTAGTAAAAAATGAAATATATAGAAGCTATGATTCTCGGTATTATTCAGGGTTTTACTGAATTTTTACCAATCTCCTCTAGCGGTCATTTAGAAATTGGAAAAGCTTTATTTGGAAATGAAGCTATTGGTCAAGAAAGCTTGTTCCTTACATTAGTGCTGCATTTTGCAACGGCTCTAAGTACCATGGTAGTTTTTAAAAATGAAATTCGAGAAATCTTAAAAGGTCTTTTAGATTTCGAAATGAATGATCACACTCAATTCTCAATAAAAATAATTATTTCAATGATTCCTGCAATTCTAGTAGGCCTGTTTTTTCAAAATCAAATTGAAGCTTTGTTTTCCAAAAATTTAGTGCTTGTAGGTGTAATGTTGTTATTTACAGCTATGATTCTTTTTCTTGCAGATCGAGCTAAAGATACTCAAAAAAAAGTAACCTTCTCAAATGCCTTTGTATTAGGAATTGTGCAAGCGATAGCTATTCTTCCCGGAATATCAAGAAGCGGTTCAACGATTGCAAGTGCTGTACTTTTAGGGATTGATCGCCAAAAAGCTACGCGTTTTTCATTTCTCGTGGTACTTCCGCTTATATTTGGAAGTATGGCTAAAACGATTATTGAATTGGAAGGAACCCCTCAAAACTCGAATATTTCTATCTTAGCTATAGGCTTTATATCAGCATTTATCAGTGGGATTGCAGCCTGTAGATGGATGATCACTATCGTAAAAAAAAGTCAGCTAAGATATTTTAGCTACTACTGTATATTTGTTGGTATAATAACCTTGATTTATGGACTTTTTTAAAGAAAGCTTTAAAGCAGAAGTTTTGCAGCAAGGACAAGTCTTTTTAATTGACAAACCCATTGGCTGGACTTCTTTTCAGGTAGTAAATAAAATTCGTTGGTATCTTAAGAACCAAACAGGATTAGAAAAATTAAAAGTAGGGCATGCAGGCACTCTAGACCCCCTAGCAACGGGACTACTAGTGATTTGTACAGGTAAAAAAACGAAAGAAATAAATGAACTTCAACATCAAGAAAAAGTTTACAATGGGACCTTTACCATTGGAAGCACAACTCCTTCTTACGATCTGGAAACAAAAGTTGATGCAACTTTTCCTACAAAACATATTACTGAAGCTTTGATTCTAGAAGCTACTAGAAGTTTAACGGGTGAAATTCAACAAACACCCCCTGTATTTTCTGCTCTTAAGAAAAATGGGAAAAGACTTTACGAATATGCAAGAATGGGAGAAAAAATTAAGATTCAGCCTCGTAAAGTGCATATATCAAAATTTGAAATAAAACGAAAAGATCCTACTAAACTAGATTTTTTAATTCATTGTAAAAAAGGCACATACATTCGAAGTCTAGCTCATGATTTTGGAAAAAAACTTAACTCAGGAGCGCATCTTTCTTCCCTTCGAAGAATAAAAAACGGATCACAGTCAATAGAAAATGCTTACAGTATGGAAAGTGTGATAGATGAGAATTCAAAAAAAAATATTAAGAGCATAAAATCCGTACTTTAAAACTTACTAATTTTATAGCATGAATATAAAAAGTATCATCCTAACAAAAGAGGTAAAAAATAAAACCGAACTAACTTCAGCTATAAAAAAGCTTAAGAAGGAAAAAAATGCGGTGATTCTAGCACACTATTATCAAGATGATGCAATACAAGAAGTTGCAGATTATTTAGGAGATAGTCTTTATCTAGCTCAACAAGCAGCGAAAGTAGAAAATGATATTATTGTTTTTGCTGGAGTACATTTCATGGCTGAGACAGCAAAAATAATAAACCCTTCAAAAAAAGTTCTTCTACCCGATCTTAAAGCAGGGTGTTCACTAGCTGATTCTTGCCCTCCAGATGATTTTGCAGCTTTTAAAGCAAATCATCCTGATGCTTTAGTAGTTTCATACATCAATTGCTCGGCAGAAGTAAAAATGCTTAGTGACTTAGTTTGCACCTCAAGTAATGCTAAAAAAATAATTGAAAGTATCCCTAAAGATCAAAAGATAATTTTTGCCCCTGATAAAAATTTAGGAACATATCTTAACAAAGAAACAAGTCGGAATATGATCCTTTGGCAAGGATCGTGTATTGTTCACGAAGCCTTTTCTTTTGAAAAAATTATTTCTCTTATAAAATTGTATCCCAATGCAAAATTCATTGCACATCCTGAAAGTGAATCTTCAGTTTTAGATGTTGCACATTATGTTGGAAGTACCTCTGGACTTTTAGCTTTTGTTCAAAAGGATAAAGCTAAAGAATACATCGTAGCAACTGAAGCAGGTATCCTTTATGAGATGCAAAAACGCTGCCCTAAAAAAACATTTATTCCAGCACCAGTTGAAGATGACACTTGTGCATGTAGTGAATGTGCTTTTATGAAACTTAACACTTTAGAAAAACTATATCGCTGTTTATTAAATGAATCTCCTGAAGTGAAAATGGATAAAAAACTCATGGATGGTGCAAGAATTCCTATACAACGCATGTTTGAATTGAGTTAATAATGGTCAAAGATATTCTTGTTATTGGAACTGGGATTTCAGGTTTAACTTTTGCGATTAAGGTTGCAGAAGAAAATCCAAAACTGTCCCTTACTTTAATTTCTAAAATGGATATAAATGAAGGGAATACAAAATATGCACAAGGAGGAATTGCAGTAGTTCGAAATTTAAAAAAAGATTCTACTGAAAAGCACATTCAAGATACCCTTAACGCAGGAGATGGAGCTTGTGATTCCGAAGTTGTTAAGTTTGTTGTAGAAGAAGCAAATGAACGTTTAGATGAGCTGATCGAGTGGGGTGCTGCATTTGACAAAAAGAAAGAACAATTTGACTTAGGAATTGAAGGGGGGCACTCAGAAAAAAGAATTGTGCACTACAAAGACCAAACAGGAAAACAAATCCAAGAGGTTCTTACTGCAAAGGTAAAAAGTTTTTCTAATGTCGCCATTTTAGAAAATCATACACTTGTCGACTTAATTACAGATCACCATTCGAAGTCAAAAATGAAGCGTTGCTATGGGGCTTATGTGATTTCTCAAGAAAAAGAAGAAATTATTAAAATTTGCGCTAGGATTACAGTACTTTCTACTGGGGGAGCTGGAAGCTTATATGCTTATTCGACTAACCCAAGTGTTGCCACTGGAGATGGCTTAGGTGCTGCGTATCGTGCCAAGGTTCAAATGGACTGCTTACCCTTTGTTCAATTTCATCCTACTGCCTTAAAAGACAAGATAGATAATAATGTTTTTTTAATTACTGAAGCAGTAAGAGGTGCAGGAGGAAAACTACGCAATAACTTACTAGAGCAGTTTATGCTAAAAATTGATCCAAGAGGTGAACTGGCTCCCAGAGACATTGTAGCAAGAGGAATTCAAAAACAAATACAGGAACAAGATGACAACTTTGTATGGCTTGATGGTTCAGAGATATCCAAGGAACAATGGAAATTAAATTTTCCAATGATTTATAAAACATGTAAATCCATGGGTATTCTTTTACCAGAGGACTCTATTCCTGTTGTCCCTGCAGCTCATTATTTTTGTGGTGGAATTAAGGTAAATAAAAATAGTGAATCTAGTTTAAAAGGACTATATGCTATTGGTGAATGTAGTTCTACAGGATTACACGGAGCTAATAGACTTGCTTCTAATTCCCTTTTGGAAGCTCTAGTTTTTGCCCATCGAGCGGCTATTGATTGTATTAAATCTCTTTACGAACCTTTACCACATAATAATTTTTACGATAAAATACCTGAATGGAAGGGTGATGACTATTCAAAAAATATCATAATTGAAAACGTAAAACTTTTAAGAGAGGAATTACAAGAAATCATGACAAATTATGTAGGAATTTTTAAGACAGTTGATGGCTTGAAACGAGCAGAAAAAAGAATCAATGATATCTATCTTACAGTACAAATTTTATATAACCAAAACAAATTAACTAATGGATTATGTGAATTGAGAAATATGGTAAGTATTGCTTATTTATTAACAAAACAAGCTCAAGAAATTAAAGAAAATAAAGGCGTCTTTTACAATCAAAACTATGTCTGATAATTTCTATAATAATTATAAAAATGAAATTGATTCTTTTATTGATAATTCACTTTTGGAGGATATAGGAATTGGCGACCATAGCAGCCAATCATCCATTAATGTTTCAGACAATAGTAGTGCTCAATTATTAATTAAAGAAAAAGGACTTATAGCAGGAATAACACTTGCTAAGCATATTTTTAAACGTTATGATTCTAATTTGGAATTTGATTCCCTTTTAGATGAGGGTGATTCCATTAGAAATGGGGATATTGCATTTACAGTAAAAGGTTCTACTCGGTCTATTCTTTCTACCGAGCGAGTTGTACTTAATTGCATGCAAAGGATGAGTGGTATAGCTAGTCTAACATTTGGTTTAAATGAAATGATTCAACACACTTCCTGTAAGCTTTTGGATACTAGAAAAACAACTCCTAATTTTCGTTATCCAGAAAAATGGGCTGTTCTAATTGGCGGAGGTTTCAACCATAGAATGGGTCTATTTGATTCTATAATGATTAAGGACAATCATGTAGATTTTTGTGGAAGTATGACGCAGGCATTAAAAAAGACATCACTATATATTAAAAATTTAGGAAGACCAATTGATGTAATTGTAGAGTGTAGAAATGAGAAAGAAATTAAAGAAGCATTAACTTTTTCTTTTATAAGTAGAATTCTTCTTGATAATCATAGTCCAGCTGAGTTAAGTAAAGCTATATCAATGATTGCAAAAAAAATACCGACAGAAGCTTCTGGTATGATCACAAGATATAACCTTGTTGAATATGCTGAAACGGGTGTTGATTTTATTTCTATGGGAGCTTTAACTTACGGTGCTGATATAATAGACTTGAGTTTAAAAGCTATTTTAGAATAAAATATGATTCTCTAAAGATTGTAGTATAAGCCAGAAAAATTCTTCTTTAATTTTTATATTTGTATAACATCATGCCTATATGAAATATAAAATGATTCTCTTAAAATTAAGTGCTGAAGCTCTCATGGGTAATCTAAATCACGGTATTGACCCTGAACTCATAGATAGCTACGCCAAAGAGATTAAAAAAGTTTTTGATAAAGACATCGAAATTGCAATTGTTATAGGAGGAGGAAATATATTTAGAGGAATATCTGGAGCAAGTAAAGGTATGGATCGTGTTCAAGCTGACTATATGGGAATGCTAGCAACTGTTATTAATGGATTAGCACTTCAAGGTGCTTTAGAAAATAATAGTGTTCCTACGCGACTTCAGACAGCCATCAAAATTGAGGCTATTGCGGAACCTTTTATCAAAAGAAAGGCTACAAGACATTTAGAAAAAGGAAGGGTAGTTATCTTTGGTTCTGGAACTGGAAATCCTTATTTCACGACAGACTCAGCGGCTGTTTTAAGAGCAATTGAAATTGATGCTGATGTTATTTTAAAAGGAACAAGAGTAGATGGTATTTATACTGAGGATCCAGAAAAAAACATAAAAGCAACCAAATTTGATAATATATCTTTTGATGATGTTCTCAAAAAAGGAATAAAAGTAATGGATACTACAGCCTTCACATTAAGCAAGGAAAATAATTTACCAATTATTGTTTTTGATATGAACACGTCTGATAATCTATTCAAGGTTGTTAAAGGAAATAATATTGGAACAAGAGTAAATTTATAAGATATAACCGATGGAAGAAGAAATGCAATTTATTGTTGATACTGCTAAAGAAAATATGGAGCTAGCGTTAAAACATTTAGATAAAGAAATGCTCAATATACGTGCAGGTAAAGCAAACCCCATTATGCTTTCTGGAGTCAAAGTTGATTATTATGGTACTCCAACACCTCTTTCTCAAGTTGCTAATGTAAATTCTCCAGATGGAAGAACTCTTACAGTCCAGCCTTGGGAAAAAGCAATGTTGTCAGAAATTGAAAAAGCAATTTTAGTAGCTAATTTAGGTTTAAATCCAATGAATAATGGAGAATCAATAATTATTAATATTCCTGTCCTTACAGAAGAACGAAGAAGAGAATTAGCAAAACTTGCAAAGGCTGAAGTTGAAAGTGCGAAAATCTCCATTCGTGCAGCAAGAAAAGATGCAAATACCGAAATCAAAAATTCTGATATCTCTGAGGATCTACAAAAAAACTTTGAAATAGACATCCAAAATATCACTGATCAATATATTTCAAAAGCTGATGAGACCTTTAGCTTGAAAGAAAAAGAAATTCTAACGGTTTAAAACGATGTTTTTTTCCGTTAACCGGGCCTCTTATGAGAAAGACTAAAGAATCTAATTTTTGGGGCCTAGTAGCAAGGCTCATATTAAGGAATAGAATTCTTATTTTATTAGGAATCATCTCACTTACTCTATTCTGGTCATTACAATGGAAAAACATGCGGTTTACATTTACCGAAGCCAATCTTCTTCCAGATAATCATCCTGAGAATATATTATACAAATCTTTTACAAAAACTTTTGGGGAGGAGGGAAATGTAATTGTAATTGCTTTTCAAGACAGTCTGTTCTTTGCACAAAAAAATAGGGAGGCATGGAAATTATTAAATGAAAAGATTGAAAGTTTTGAAGAAATCAATTTTGTATTATCTACTGAAAATCTTCAAGAACTTGTTAAAAACAATAAAGGGGGTAATTTTTTTCTAAAAAAAGTATCTGATGATTTTCCTGCAGATAAAAAAAATAATGAGAAATTTAAGCAGAAATTATTCTTAGAATTACCTTTTTACAACAACTTACTTTTTGACAAAAAGTCAAGCACTATTCGCTCTGTAATTTACATGGACTCTGAAATTGTAAATACAGCTCTTCGCAAAGACTTTATTTTTGAAATCTTTATACCGCTCATAAAAAAGTTTGAAAAAGAATCAGAAGTAGATGTGCGAATTTCTGGTATGCCATATATTAGAACATTAAATGCACAAAATATTGTAGATGAGATAGGTTTGTTTGTCCTTGGAGCAACCTTAGTAACATCATTAATTTTCTTTTTGTTCTTTAGATCTTTTAGGGCAACATTTATCTCTTTAATTGTTGTTGCAGTTGGAGTGATGTGGGCTTTTGGAATTTTAGGTTTTTTGGGTTATGAAATAACAGTTCTCACTGCTCTTATCCCACCATTAATAATAGTTATAGGAGTTCCAAATTGTATTTTTTTGATCAATAAATATCAACAAGAAATTGCCAAGCATAGTAATCAAGCAAAATCACTTCAAAGGGTAATTGCTAAAATTGGAAATGCAACATTAATGACCAACTTAACTACAGCCTCTGGATTTGCAACATTTATTTTGACAAATAGTAAGATTTTAAAAGAATTTGGAGTAGTTGCATCCATTAATATTATTTCAATATTCCTACTTTCTCTTCTTATTATTCCAATTACTTATAGTTTTATGGAACGACAAAAAAAGAAGCATTTAAAACATTTGAAAAATAAAACAGTTGACTTTTTTGTGAGCTGGATGGAGCACAAGGTGCGTAAAAAGAGAATCAATGTATACATAGTTTCTTTACTAGGATTAATAATTGGAATAACAGGGATTTATCAGATTAAGATTTCAGGTAGTTTAATAGAAGATATGCCCAAAAGCGCAAGTTTTTTTAAGGATATTCTCTTTTTTGATGATAATTTTAATGGTATTGTTCCACTTGAAGTTTGGATTGATAGTAAGCGTGAAGATGGAATTGTCAAACCAGCCACTCTTAGAAGAATGAATCGACTTCATGAAGTAATAGAAGAAATCCCAGAGTTAGCTCCACCTTTATCAATAGTAAATGTAGTTAAATATGCTAAACAAGCATATTATAACGGTAATCCTAATTATTATTCGTTACCAACCTCTCAAGAAAATAGTTTTATATACCCATACTTAAATAAATCTGAAAGTAATAGTAAAATTTTAAATGGCTATGTTGACAGTTCGGGACAGTTTGGTCGAATAACAACTTATATGAAGGATATAAAAACTTATCGTATGGAAGAAATAGAAAATGATTTAATTGATAAAATTGATAAAATTTTTCCTGAAGAACGTTATGGTGTAAAGATTACTGGAAAATCACTTCTATTTCTCAAGGGAACTAAATATTTAATCAAAAATCTAATTTTATCTTTAAGTCTTGCAATTCTTTTAATCGCTTTTTTTATGGCATTTCTGTTCCGATCTTTTAAAATGATAATTATTTCATTAATCCCTAATCTATTACCCCTTATAATAACTGCCGGGGTGATGGGATTTACTGGAATTCCCCTAAAACCATCTACCATCCTTGTATTTAGCATAGCATTTGGCATCTCTGTAGATGATACCATCCACTTTTTAGCAAAATATAGGCAAGAACTTATAACTAACGGGTGGAGGATAAATAAAGCTGTATTTGCTGCATTACGAGAAACAGGGATAAGCATGTTCTATACTTCGATAGTATTGTTTTTTGGTTTTTCAGTCTTTTTATCATCTAACTTTGGGGGAACTCAGGCCTTAGGAGGACTAGTAGCTGTTACCTTAATGATGGCTATGTTGGCAAATTTAATTTTACTCCCTTCTCTACTTATATCGTTAGAAGATTCTGTAAGCAATTACAAGGATTTAAAGGAACCTAAACTTAAAATTTTAGATTAAAATCTACAGTTCAGGTTTGATTAAAACTTTCTGAAATAAACTTATCTTTGTAGAACGATTCGATTAAAGAAAAAACAAAGAACTATAATCTTAATTTACACCATTAATACATTTAGAAAAGATACTTATAAATGAAAGTAGCGAAAATCAAAACCCTTTTAAAATCGTCAAAATTCAACCAAGTAAGTGCTGTACAGGGATGGGTCAAAACGTTTAGAGCCAATCGATTTATTTCGCTTAATGACGGTTCATCACTTGAGAATCTTCAATGTGTTGTTGATTTTGATAGCTTAGAAGAATCTTTTATAAAACGAATAACTTCTGGAGCAGCATTACATTTAGAAGGTACTTTGGTTAAAAGTCAAGGCAGTGGACAAACAATTGAATTACAAGTAAAAAAAATTAAAATTTATGGGGATTCTGACCCAGAAAAATACCCTATCCAACCTAAGAAACATAGTTTAGAATTTTTACGAGAAAAGGCTCACTTGAGAATTCGAACTTCAACATTTGCTGCTGTTATGCGAATACGCTCAGCTTTATCATTTGCAGTACATAAGTTTTTTCAAGAAAAAGGCTTTTTTTATGTTAATACACCTATTATTACAGGAAGTGATGCGGAGGGTGCTGGAGAGATGTTTCGCGTAACTTCACTACATCCCAAAAATCCACCTTTGGATGACAAAGGAGTTGTAGATTATAAAAAAGATTTTTTCGGTAAGGAAACAAATCTAACTGTATCTGGACAGCTAGAAGCTGAATCATATGCACTTGGATTAGGAGAAGTTTATACTTTTGGCCCAACATTTCGCGCTGAAAACTCTAATACCACTAGACACCTTGCCGAATTCTGGATGATTGAACCTGAAATGGCATTTTATGATCTTACAGATAATATGAATTTGGCTGAGAGATTCATAAAGGGTGTTTTAACGGATATAATAAAGAATTGTTTTGAAGATTTAAAACATCTTGATGAACGACTAACAAAAGAGGACCAAAGCAAACCCAAAGATGAGAGAAGTCCAATGGGACTAATAGAGAGAATAAATTTTATTATTGATAATGATTTTAAAAGAATTAGCTACACCGAAGCTTATCAAATTTTAAGAAACTCCAAGCCTAATAAAAAAAAGAAATTCAAATTTCCTGTTAATGAATGGGGCTTAGATTTACAGAGTGAACACGAGCGTTATTTAGTAGAGAAACACTTTAATTGTCCAGTAATATTATTTGATTATCCTTCGAATATCAAAGCCTTCTACATGCGAAGAAATAATGATGGGAAGACAGTTAGAGCAATGGATATTCTTTTTCCTGAAATTGGCGAAATAGTTGGTGGTTCCCAGAGAGAAGAACGTTTGGAGGTATTAGAAAAATGTATTAAAGAGTTGAATATAGACGTGAAAGAGTTATGGTGGTATCTTGACTTAAGAAAGTTTGGCAGTGTACCACATAGTGGTTTTGGGTTAGGTTTTGAGAGATTGGTTCAATTTGTAACAGGAATGAATAATATCCGAGATGTAATTCCGTTTCCTAGGACTCCTCAAAATGCAACCTTTTAAGGATGAAATATAAATAATAACAGTTTAAGACCAAATGTTAAAGCAACAGCTCCATTTAAAGCTCTCTCAAAAATTATCTCCTCAACAAATTCAATTGATGAAGATGATTCAGCTTTCTACACTTGAGCTAGAGCAAAAGATTGAAGCTGAAATAGGAGAAAATCCTGCCTTAGAAAATGGTATTGAAAGAACTAATAATGAAAATGAGTTTGATGAAGGAACTAAAATAGAAGCAGAAGAAATTAATATTGATCAATATTTAAGCGATGATGAGACTCCCTCCTATCAACTCTATTCAAATAATTACAACAATCAAGAAAATGAAACAACAGTCCCAGTATCGTCTGGTATGAGTTTTCACCAATACTTGTCTCAACAAATAGGAAATTTAATCCTTGGTGAAAAAGAGATGATTATTGCAGAATTTATAATTGGTAGTATTGATGAAAGTGGATATTTAAGAAGAAGTAATGAAGAGCTAATGGATGATCTAGCCTTTACTCAAAATATTATTGTAGATACGCATGAAATTGGAAAAACATTAAAAGCAGTACAATCACTTGACCCACCTGGTGTTGGTGCTCGTTCACTTCAAGAGTGTCTTGAAATTCAATTAGAAAAAAAGAAAAAGAATCGTCCTGAAGTGATATTAGCTCTTAATATCATTAAAAATGAATTTGAACACTTTAGCCATAAACATTATGTGAAACTTCAAGAAAGACTTGGCGTTAATAAAAATGAATTGAAAATTGCTTTAAATCTAATAAGCAGGCTAAATCCAAAACCAGGAGGTTCACTTTCTGGATCAAATCAAAATACTCAAGTTGTTCCAGATTTTATTTTAACCATTGAAAATGGTGAACTAATTGTTATGTTAAACCATAGGAATGCACCCCAATTGCGTGTTTCAAATGAATATAAAGAAATGCTTTTAGGATATTCTGAAACTAATTTTAAATCAAAACCCCAAGAAGAAGCAGTCCAATTTATTAAGCAAAAACTTGATTCAGCAAAATGGTTCATTGATGCTATAAAACAACGACACCAAACCTTGGAACTAACCATAAATGCTATTTTGGATCATCAAACAGAATATTTTTTGACGGGAGACGAACGGAAATTACGTCCAATGATATTAAAAGATATTGCAGATAAAATAGAAATGGATATTTCAACTATCTCACGTGTTGCTAGTAGTAAATACATAGATACACCTTATGGTGTCAAATTACTAAAAAACTTTTTTTCAGAAGGATTAAAAAATCAAGAAGGAGAGGATGTTTCCTCTATAGAAATAAAAAAAAATCTAGAACAATTTATTTCATTGGAAAACAAGAAAAAACCGTTAACGGATCAATCGCTTTCTACTATGATGAAAGAAAAAGGATATATTGTAGCAAGGAGAACAATTGCAAAATATAGAGAACAATTAGATATTCCTGTTGCAAGGATGCGAAAAGAGCTTTAATCCCTATAGTATATAAAAAATCAACCCTATCTTTAGAGATCTAACATTAAATGGTTTATCAGAATATTGATCCCTTATGTTTTTCATAATTTGATTCAAACCGTAAGAGAAATAAAAATTCCATGTGTTATATCCAAAACTTAAATACAACTCTTTATTCCAATTATTGACTTCATCAGAAATATTTTTTATATCACCAGTGCTATATTTCAATTTTGAAAGAAAATTTCTTTGAAATTTAATTCCTGTGTAAACTCTCCAGAATTGATAATTATTAAGAGAGGAATTTCTCCATCTTAAAGAAATTGGAAATTCAATGAAATTAAAAGACAATTTAGATTTTTGATTTAAGGTGTTATTTACAATAAAAATTGAACTTTCATTATCAATATTAAATCTTATTAAATTAGAATTATAATTTTGAAAGGAATAGCCTAAACCAAAACCAACTGATAATTTACCAGAAGAAATTAATGGAATATCTCTTACAAAACCTAGTTGGAAATGTCTTGAAATTCCTTGACGTTTAAAGCTTTCTTGATTACTATTAAGAAGCATAAAAGATGCACCAAAATAAATTTGATCTTCTCGATAAAATGTTGAGTCAATATCGTTTAATTTCTTTTGTCCCATAATATTAGAACAATAAAGAAGGACTATTAAAATATAGCTTAAATTAACTTGTATTTTATTATGCTTATTATTATTTAACATTTAAAATTAAAGTAAAAAAAAAGTGCCTGTATAAGGCACTTTTAATCATAAAAATTAAAATTTAATTTAAATTTTGTGTGTAATCCCCAACTCTAGTAGTGTAATTAATTTTAAGTGCACTTACTTTACGAAGTTCTTGTTTAATATCTTGAATTAAACCCATCTTTGTTTCACTGTCTACTTTCATTGCTGTAGTCAATACATTTTGAAGCTCTTGTCTCTTAGAAGCACGCTCAGCTAAAATAAAAGCCCCTACTTCGTTAACTGAAGCAAATTTATCATTTAACTGAATCCTAGCACTTGAACCATATTTATCCTCATAACGAGAGGATGGCTTCCCAGCATAAATATACATTACTCTGTCTTTTTTATCCAACTTTTGTATCTGATCCGCAGCAGGAAGCTTATTAACAACCATCAATGTACTATCTCGCATTACGGTTGCAACCATAAAAAAGAATAATAACATAAATACAATGTCTGGTAAAGAGGCAGTCGAAATTGCTGGTAAGTCACCACCTTTTTTCTTTTTAAATTTTGACATAGTTTAAAGTTTATTTTAATTTATTAGTTTCAGCCTCTGATAACTTCTGAGGGAACATTGCTTTCAC
>ERZ802830.2523-NODE-2523-length-16424-cov-7.14228_pt1 | contig 16424 bp, 12 predicted proteins | sample MGYA00345654_ERZ802830 | MGnify/ENA primary metagenome ERZ802830 (study PRJEB30503, sample SAMEA104212375) | marine metagenome | biome: Westerlies Biome; feature: [SRF] surface water layer (ENVO:00010504) within the epipelagic zone...; material: water...
GGACCGATGCCGCAACTCATTGAGCCGGTGCTCTCGGTATCAACGGTGTTACCATCAATCCAAATCATGTACTCCAACTTCATTTCGGTAAATCGCTGAGCAACTGGTGGCAGCTGCAGTAGCTGGTCTATTGCACGGGGCTGCATAGGTGCCGTGCGTGGCTCGAACCAAGGGTACAGCTCGTTAATAAAGGCGAGCTCATTGAGGACTTCAATCGAGGGGTCTCCTGAATGGATATGATCGCCAATGCATTCGATGAAGTCGAACTCGGTATCGTAATCGGGGGCGTGGCGCCGGCCCAAAATGACAACGCTCGATTCGCCAATCCCGGTTATGGGCTCGTTATAGGTCATTTCGTCCACGGTCGCATTGACGCAGCCACCTAGAACGAGGGCCGCAAGAATGAGTGCTAACCAATGGCTTGCGAATCCCAGTCGATCGGCTCGGTTTGAGCGTGGGAGGTTCATCGAATCCCTCCTAGCTCACGGGATCCAGCGGTCTCTGATGTCGCGGTAGCTGAGTCAAGTGGCACAGCTGATACGGTTTGCTCCGCTGCTGTATTGCCGCCGTCTGCAGGGTCGTTGGGAGTTGGAGCATCAGCGTTGTTAGGAGCAAGCATAGATGCACTGTCAATTGCCGCGCTGGCCGCGGGTGCAGACGCACTGTCTTGCAATGCGTTCTGCTCGCGTGTTTCGTCAGCTCCAGTGCCTAGTGCCCCTCCGGCTGTTGGACTCGGTATGGCCGACGCTGGCTCATTAGACACCGTCTCGCCGCTGGCTTGCCGCGGACTTAACCCATCTAGCCAAGCGGCCACCTCCGGTGTGCGGCCAAAGGTGGTGATAAAGTGCGCACCGGCATCGCGCAGCGCCACCACGGCGGCGAGATTGACGGCTTCTTCATCGCTTTGTAGAAAGGCGGTGGGCGTTTTGCCGTAGGCGGTAATGGGCCACTGTGCGAGGCGATCGTCAGGTTTGAAGCTGAGCGCGCCGTCCTCTTGCTGATGGATCGCAGCAATATCAGCGAGGCGAAATTCGTAACGCATCCAGATCTCGTAGATCTTGACGTTGGTATGCGTTGGCACGGTGTATTGAAGCTCAGCAATCGAGGGAATCAATACGCCGTCAATGCGATCTCCCTCCGACTGGACGGTCTCCCAGCTGTTGATATAGACCACCTCCTGAAAAAGACCGCCCAGCAAGATATCCCAGAAGGCGACTTGCGCCTCACCGGTTTTCACCAGCCAATCGGAATCGGCGCGTCCTTTGGCTTCATCGAAAAATTCGTGCTGCGCAAACGCCGGGGGGTAGATCACCCCCATGGTAATGGGTAAGGGATCGAGCAAAGGCTCAGGGAAGTTACCCTCAACGATCACTTGCTTTGACGAGCATCCCGCTATGAATAGCGTAAGACAGAGCAGGGCGACTCTTCGTCCCCAGCCAATCGAATCAGGGCCTGAAATTATTGAGACCAACGAAGCTACCACCGTTTCTTAGGGTCAGTTCTCTCATCAGTGTAGCAAAACGTACACCGGTCGCCTGTAACTCGGGCGGGCGAATGAATTGCACCGGAAAACCGACAGCGTGAATACGGACTCGGCGCTCACCGCCGGCCTCCTCAGCATTGAGTTTGTCGACGGTCTGCACCACCGATTGAATAGAGGCACCCGTAAATTCGTCACCGAAGACATAAATCGAGATCTTCTTACCAGGATCATAGAAAGTGCGCACCGCATTGGTGATGCCCTCTACGGGTGAGGAGTTTGAGAATACATTCCAGTTGCGAAGATTCTGCAGGATCAAACTGCGGCGTGCGGGCGTATCGGGAATCCATTCTCCGCGGTAACGACTGAACAGGTAGTTACCCATATCGTTGAGTACTTGTATACCCTTGACCTCGGGGTAAATGTTGAGCGTGGCCTCCATCTCGAGCAGCATGCGTTCCCACGCATAGGAGAACATGGATCCCGAGGTGTCGATAATAAAAATAATGTACTCACTGTCGACGGGAATGCCACCAATCAATTGGTTTTTCTTTTGCGCGTTACGACCCAATAAACGCAGTTCCTCTTCTGACAATTTCTGTCGTGCAATGGCGAGTTGTTCGCGAATAATGGCGTTAGCGTTTTGCGATAGGTTTAGCGCATCATAGTTTGATCGTGTCCGAGCGAGCGTGCCCTGCAAAATCGCGATCTGCTCATCATAATCTGAGATCTGCTCTCGTTTGACAGTGAGATCGCGGTTGAGAATGGTGGTTTCGCCACGAATCTCAAATAGCTGTTCGGTGAGCTTCGCGATAGCCGCCTCGGCATCAATAGTGGCTTTTTCAATCACCTGTGGTTGCACTGTTTTGGTAATCATGAGTAATAAAATGACGGCACCAAAACCACAGCAAATCACATCCAGAAAGGATAATGAGAACTCAGGTGGGGGGCGTCGTTGTCGCAAGATGATGCCTCAGGGCCAGTCGATGGAGGGCGACAAAAAGCTGCCGCTGGAGGCCTGTGCCAACTGCCAGTATTCTGATGCCGCCATCGGATCTCCCTCCATAGGAAATAGAACGATATTGACCGGCACATTGCTCGGTAGCCGCCGGATAGCGTCACGGAAAAATTTGAGGCGCTGATTGCCACTCACTTTGCTACCGCGGGGTGGTCGCTCGGCCTGCGTCGGTAAGCCATCGGTCAGCAAAAAAATATTATCCGGTGGTGTGGGCAAGGCGCGCAGCGCTTCGAATGCATTGTATAGGCTCGTCCCGCCAGCGGGCACCCGCTCTCGAAGCGCGGCGCTGATCGCTTCTAGCTTCGGCGTATCCGCTACCTCAAGCCATTGAGTTTGGGTACCGGGGAGCACCGGTGCGGCTTCGGTGTTGAAGGTCATCACCTGAAATTGAGCGTTAACGGGTAACTGGGCAGTCAACCAATCTACGGTATCGAGTGTTCGCGTCCATTTGCCGGCCTGCTTTTGCAGTGCCTCATCCATGCTGCGTAAGCGAATCACGTTGATCAACTGGTTCGCCAACATACTGGCGGAGGTATCGACCAAAATGATGATGCGATCCCCGCCTAGGTTCAGGCCGGTCAGGTACTGCCGGTTCCCTTCTCCGACGAATTCTCGTGCACTGCGACCAGCCTCAGCTTCAGCCGCTTCTTGAAGGAGTCGGATCTTCTCCTCTAATTGATTGATCTCCGCTTTGAGTTTATTCACGGCGTCAGTCTCGCTCACGCCCGATTCTTCAATCGAGGCGATCAGGGCTTCGTATTCATCGAGTTCTTCAGTAATCCGGCGTGCCAAGCCATCGGCTTCAACGATCTCTAGGTCTGCTTCATCGAGCGCATTGCGAAGGCGAACCAGACCCGCCTCACCCTCACGAATATCCTCATCCAGCAGATTCACTTCGGCGAGTACCTCTGCGTTGACGGTCTGGATTTCGATTTCTAATGAGTGGTCAATAATGAGGAACACTAATACAACAGCGCCAAAGCCACAGGACATGATGTCAAGGAAGCTCAGGTTAAAGGTGGAAGCCTGGCGTTTACGGCGTGCCAAAAATCAACCCTCCACTGAAATGAACAGTACCTCGAGGGTCCCCACGACCAATCGATCTCCGGGTTGAATCGACACCTCGCCCTCGCAGGCTTGTCCGTTAAGGTGAACAAGCGTGTTCGGTGAAATCAATAAGGTGCCGGGGCCTGCCAGCCCAACACCCGGCGCGATGGGCGCTCCAGTACTCATTAGCGTCGCGCGGCCTGACACGACTTGGTGGGTGGCTTGTGTGGCCTGCTGTGAGCGTTCGGGCTGCGGCGATGACGGTTTGGCGGCCGCTGGGGTGCCAGGCGATGTCTCGCTGTCGTGCCTCTGGCACGCCAACCGCCGTTGAAAAACCAGCTCTCCCTCTGTAGGAACCAGATGAGCCTCTATCGCATGCCACAGATCACTGGGTGCGACCTCAGTGCTGGGGTGGGGGAGCGAGAGTCCTGGTAGGTCTGATAACAACGTGTCGAGGGCAATATGCCCGATGGAATCAGGCAACGCCTGACGCAACTCGCGTGAGAGCGCCTCGCCAACAGGCCGCAGCGTGTCGGCGTTAATGCGGGCGGTATGATCCTCCACCGTGCAGCTGATTTCGCTTTGCGTTGAGAGACTTTTCAGGAGCTCGGGTATCTGCTCGTACAGTGCTTGCTCGGTATCGGCGCGGCGCTGCGGATCAAAACGCGTCTGCGCCACGAATTGCTGTCCAATTGCCTCTGCTAAGTCGTCAAGTAATCCCAGCAATCCACACCCGGGCAGCAGTCCAGTGTCGCCAACGTGTGCTTCTCCGTTGTCGATGCCGATCACGGTGATGCTGGCTTGATGCAACTGAAGTTCGATATGTGCGCAAGGTTTGCCGAGATGCGCACCCACCAGAGCACTGCGATGGATGACCGCGCTGATCGTCATTGGCAGCGTCTGTAAAATACCCAGCAGGAGTGACAGTTGTCCCGCGTCCATAGCGCCGGGTATCGCTAACGCAACCGGCTCATCGATGGCGTTGCCAGGAAATAATGTGGCAAGGTGCGCATGCGCTAAATCGGCCGTATGCCGCGCTGGCCCTAATGCCGGGCTCAGCGGCTGAGTCGCGAGTCGGTGCCAATAACGCGTATTCACCTCACGCGGTGCGCGTCTCGCTTGCTGCCAAGCGATCTCGCCAAATTGGTAACGCCCGTCATGGAACCAAGCGAGCCCCGGTGACCACTGGGCTTCACCCTCGTGCCAAAGCCTCAGTGCGGCGTCGTTACAATCCAGTAAACGCATCAGTTGCGCGGTACCGAGAGGTGTCGAATGAGATTGCGGTCAATATAACGCTGGGTGCTGAGTACCAGCCGCTCCTGCGATAGTTGTAGTTGGTGCAGGGCGAACATGATGAGAATTGAGAGCACCAGAGCCACAAAGGTACTGTTAAAGGCGACGCCTAGGCTCACCGTCACCCCTGAAATATCCCCTTCCACTGCTTTATAAGCCTGACCGAGCGCGTCGCCAATACCGCGAACGGTGCCGATAAAACCAATAGAGGGAATCGCCCATGAGATGTAACGCACCATGGATAGCTCAGAGTCCAGACGATCTGCCTCGATATCACACTGCTCTCTGACCGCATCTGAAACGGCGGGAATACTGCCGGTGGTCGTGAAACGGCTCAAGGCACTCGAGAGTGCGCGGGGAAGGAGATAATCCTGCTCTTCGATGGGCAGTGCTTCGAGTGAGCGTGATTGCTCTCTCGCGTCGCGGGGTAGGATACTGGTTCCCTCCGCAATAGCGACTAACTCTTGATTAAGCATCAGGGTCTCTGCGCGCGTACGCGAAGCCTTAAAGCCCATGATGGCAAGTGCCCAGAGCATGAGAATAAAGCAGGCTTCCTGTTCGAAATCTTTGATCACGATCGCAATCGATCGATTGCCGGTAGGATCCTCGCCCGCCGCTTGCTGAGCAGCCTGAGTCGCCAATTGCGCGTCGGCACTGGGTCGTATCACACCCACATAAGCGGCGTGCACCACAATCACGGCAATCAGCAGCGCGAACAGTTGATAAAGGAACTCTGATGGCAGGCGTAGCTTCATAGATAGCTCCTGTCTCGATTAAATATCGACGGGGAAGGACACGGAAAGGTCCTCTGAAATAGATTCACTCGGCTCATATTCCACGACGCTGCTGGAGCCACTGTCTAATGTGGTGTCAGGTGGTGTTACCGATTCGACCGTCTGATTATCCGCCTCTGAAGCGATCGTGCGCTCTGCTGTATCCTCAGCCACTTGAGCGAACGAAACGGCAGCACAGCTCATGGCTGCAGCGAATGCCACCAAGAGGCGCGGCCACTGCGTTGACGGCTTATTCTGCATAACGTGCAATCCGAAAGCCCAAATCATCTCGTCCTCTTTCCCCATAATCTCGAAACGTCAGTCGCAATTCCGACAACCGACTCAATGCCCAGCTGCCGCCACGAACCGTGTAGTTATCCCCACGCTGCGCGCCGAGGGGGTCAATGGCAAGCTTGGCGTTAGCGGAGGGAATGCGATAACCGTCGTGAACCCACTCGGCCACATTACCACCCATGTCATATAAGCCGCGATGATTTGGGGGGAAACTGCTCACGGGGGCCGACACGACAAACTGGTCGGTGTAGCCATTTAAAATGCGGCCTGTCACCAGCGCAGAGGTATTGTCCGCGACATTGGTGACGGCTTTGGCCGGCGGAAAAGTGTCGCCCCAGGCAAACCGCCTTAATTGGTCTCCTTCAACGCGAGCGGCAAATGCCCACTCCGCCTCGCTGGGGAGACGATAGCCAACACTACTGGGGTTAAAGCCGACAATGATGCCTTGTTGCTCACGATAAAACGGCGCCAACCCCTCGCGCTGGCTGAGCCAGTTACAAAAGCTGGCAGCTTGCTGCCAGCTCACGCCGGCAACCGGTTGGTGGTCGCGGTCTAGGGAATAGCTCTCTATCAGCCCGGAGTCGTGAGCGGCTTCAAATTGTCGAAATTGCGCGTTAGTTGTCTCGGTCGCCGCGATATAAAACGCGCGCTTGAGTTCTACTTCGTGCTCCACTTCATTAGCTCGCCGTCCTGGGTCGCGTCGTGACGCGCCCATCGTGAAGGGATTTTGTGATTCCACCGACGGATCAACCAATGCGAGTGTCTGGCCCAGAGGGGTGGTGATAGTGGGCGTCATAGCCGCCTTTCTGGCCGCTGCCTCCGTCAGTAAAGTCACGCTGACTTGCTGTGCGAGACCAGGCCTGGGTAAGACGGAGGTCTCGTAAGAGGCGTATCCCGCCAATTGAATGGTAATACGCTGCGAGACTGCAGGTAGCGCCAATGTTCGGCTTCCCAAGCCCATGCCTTTACCGTTAATGATCAGCTCGGCGTCTGGCGGCTCTAGCGTGAAGCGCACTGTGCCCAATTCAGGCGTCAGCACAACTGATTGCCCTGTTGTCTCGCCGCGCGACAGCGAGAGGCGAACGGTTTCCGGCTCAAAACCCGCCTTAGAGAGTTGCAGCACATGGGGCTGATTGGGACTCAAAGGTACGACAAGGGGTGTCAAGCCCGAGAAGACGCCATCGACCGTGACGCTCGCGCCATTCGGCTGACTCGACAGGGTGAGTGTCGCATCGGCGGGTGTGAGGGTGATGGTGCCCAAATCTTCATCAACGCCGGCAACGATACTCAAGGCAATGTTTTCTGGTAAGAACCCCGGCGCACTGAGTGTCAGGGTATGCTCGCCGGATAAAACGTCAACACCATTGCTTGTGATGGCAACAGGCTCGTTATCCACCGCAGCGGATGTGGCAGTGGGAATCGTGGTAAATCGCACTTGCGCCCAATCAGGTGCGAGTGCGACGTCAAGTGTCTGGCTTTGGTTGCGGCCGGTGACGGTGACCTCTTGTTGCCACGACTGATAACGCGCCAACTCGGCTGTCACCTGATAGGTGCCCGCCTCAAGAATGACGTCGGTTGCTGGTGACGTCCCAATTGGCGAGTCGTTGACGGTGAGTGCGGCGCCTGTGGGCTGTGTCGTGATCGCGACGACACCGGGTAAGGGGGCAAGCTGAATGTCGATTCGCTGAGACTCAGCGTCGCCAACGGTAATCGTTTGCGCATACGGGTGGTAGCCCTCGGCGCTGACCTCCAGTGCGTAATCCCCGGGGCGCACCAGTAGTCGATCGCCAAATGACCAGTGCAGGCCGTCTAGGGCGTAAGTCACTTCGCTTTCGGCTTCGATGTTGAGCGTCAGTGAGCGAGCCGTAAACAAAAACAATAAAATCGTCGCGAAGAGCAGGCCGATCACTGCCATCGCGATTGGGCGCACTGGAAGGCGTTTTACATTGGGTGTCGCCTGACTCAGTGGCTCAAATTGAGCAGGTGCTAGCCGATCTGGTGTTGCGTCCTTCGTGGTCGGCTCAAAAACTGCCGGTGTCAGCGCCTCCTCTTGCTCAGTCATTGCGCATCCTCAAATGGCCTCGACGCAGCGAACGTCAACGGCATTCAGCTGACCGGGTTTGACCTCAAACTGAACGCGCACGTCACGGAATCCATTGCGCATACCCACCGCCGTGTACGTCCCGGGCCGCAATGTGAGGATTTGTTGCTGAATGAGCCCGAGTCGTTGAACTCGCAGCACGGTGATGTCAGTTAACCCATCTGAGTTCATCTGTATCGTGACCGGCGTAGTGGCATAGTCAATGGTGTCTGTTGCCGCCACGACTTGACGCTGTAATCGCGTTCCAGGTGACGGCACTTCTTGCGCCTCATCGAGTGTTTCCTGCGCGAGGCGCAGCACCCGCCGATCGATCAGTCGATTCTTTTCCGTGACAATGGCTTCGAGCCGCTCGTCGAGATCGGCACGCGGTTTTGCTCTTGCCATGCCTTCATTCGCATATAAGATGAGTGCATCAATGGCCAAGGCCTCTTTGAAGAGGGCAATGGCATCTTGCCAACGTTCTTCTTGCTCCGCGCGTTCAGCCTGCTCTCTGATGGACAGCAGCCTGGCTTGGGTCCGGGCTTGGTCCAGTTCAGCCAGTGCGGCACCCGGTTCTGGCGCATCCGGCTGCAATCGGGCCGCCGCTTCAAATTGATCCTTCGCTCGTTCAAATTCAGCCTGAGCGAGCGCAGCGTAGCCCGCCGTCATGGCGGCGGTAAAACGCTGCTCAGTGAGTGCCAGTTGTAATTCGCTGAGAACGCGCTGTGCCCGCAAATGCAATGGGTCAGCTTGCGTCGCGACTTCGGCGTTGCTGACGGCGGTAACATAATCACCCTCGGCCTCAGCTAACGCTGCGGCCTCTAAGGAGCCGATGACCTGCGGTAATGCACTGACGCGCTCGCTCAAGTCGACGAGCCGACTGTCTGCCGGCGCCATCTCGACGAGTTCGCTGAGCCGCGCTTGAGCCGCCAGCAGTTCACCCGTCTCAATGGCCTGTACCACCGTGGCGAGCAAGGTGTCGATGCGCTCTGGTAAACCCTGCTCTATAGCCTCAAGTTGCTCTACCCCAGTTCGATAGGAGGCGATCGCTTGCTCAAAGTCGCGCTCCCGGTATGCCGCATCGCCAAGTGCGGCCTGCTCGAGAGCATGGCCGTAGGCCGCCTCTGCCCATCGCGCGGCGCCCAGTGCCTCTAATGTGCTCTGCTTGCTGAGCAGCGCTTGCAGTATCTCTTGTGCTTCACGTCGGAGCGCGCTTTCCTGCGCCTCAGCAAAGGGACTGCGTCCCTCCCCGACGTCAGGCGTTGCACCAGCGTTGCTGCTCGGGAATGACGAGTCCTCTGCCGTGCCCGCGTTGTTGTCTGCTATGGCTGCAGGTTGGGTCGGATCCTCCGGTGCGACAAGGCTGGGCAGGACGAAAAAGACAAATAAGAGGAGGAGGCCTGCGAGCCCCAGACCGAGCAAGGCCGGTCTTCGAATCGCTTTGGTTTCCTCTGTTGCAACGCTACTGGCCGAAATGGGTGCAGGCTCAAAGGTCGTTGCTGAGAGAGGTTGTTCTTTGTGTTCGCTCACGGGTCCTGCGTGTCAGGCAGCAGTGTGGGTGAGGGGGACTTGGGTTGTGGCGGCTCGAGGGCGGCTAATTCTGCGGCATAGATATCTGCTAACAACTCGCGCCATTGGTCGTATTGGTCTTCAACATTGCCGCTTAAGCGCACGGTTCGATCCTCTAACTCGATGACGCGGGGGGTGATTTCAGCGTCGAGCGACTGACCGAGTTCCTCCAGCGCTAAGGAGTGGATGTTCGATTCGGCGCGTTTCTCTAGTCCTCGCTTAAGTAAGGCGCCGCCACCAACGACGCCGATCGCGCCGGCGCTTCGTGTCATGCGGCTACCAGAGCTTTGCGCCACGATGCCTGCGAGTATCGCGGCGCCCCCTGCAATCATTTCACGTTTGGCTTCGTTCTCGAGTTCTCGAAGTGCGACCGTCTCCTCGTAACTGGCTTTGCGCCACTCCTGATAAGGAGCGTACATATCGTCAGAAAAGCCGGTGTAGTGGCCTTGAAGCGTATCAACAAAGACGTAGTGTCGTTGGCGCAAACCGCGCACGCGCGCCAGCATGGGGTCCGCTTCCGATGGCAGTCGGCGCAAGGTCACCTGTCCAGAGGGGTCTTCATTGAGATAATCCGCGAACGCGCCGCTGGCGAAATCGCGGGCAAATCGCATTTCAGCGACCCGCCGAATGGTGGTGCGCTCGTCGGCAGGCAGTTGCTGAAAAGCGGCGAGCATGTCGTTGGCGATCATCCGATAGACCGAGAGAAACGGGTCTTGCTTGGTGCGGGTGCCCTGTTCGTAAGCGTAGCGACTGGTGATGCCCGTATAGCGTTTATCGAGCCACACAGTGCCGCGCGCGTCAGACACGCGTATTTTCAGTTCCAGTGCTTCACCGTCAGACTGCAAGATCGTGCCGCGCACCAAAAGATCAGAGAACTGCCGCTCGTCAGGTACTACCCTGACGGCACCCCAACCCCCTTGCTCGGCCAGTACATCGGCTAGCTCGGTCGCCATAAAGGTGGCCTCGGCTCGACGGACTTCCGGGTAGACCTGCTCCTCGTCCTCGACACTGCTGATGCCGGGATCAAGGATCACGACGCCGACATCGAGTAATTCGGCATCAGGAACAGCAACGTCTGGCGCATCGAGCACGGGAACAGACGTGGATTTGACGGTTTCCGTGACACAGCCGGTCAGAAGACTTAGGGCCAGTAGCAGACTAAGCAAGCTTCGGGTCATGACGCGGGGACCTCTATGCCTTTGTATTTGCGATACTCATTCCACAGCTTTTCGCGAACCTCAGGATCTGCCTCTCGCATGGCGGCTTCGCGCAGTTGTCGCGCGACCACATCGTCATCGTTGCCAGCGGGTATGTCTCCCGGCGGTGGGTACTTGGCGCCATCGGGCGGCGGGGCGTTACCGCGGCTCCCACCGATACCGCCGCCCACTGAGCTGCTGCCCGTGCTGGCAACGCTGCCTCCGAAGGTGCTTTCCTCGTCTGCTGCGGTGTTGGTGTCTGCCGACGTTTCGCTGGTTTGAGCTGTTCGTGCCCGATCGGCTTCTCGCTGGCGTTGTTCTTCGTCGTAAATGATGCCATCGAAATCTCGGGTACTCTCCTCCAGTTGACGATCCAATATCGCAACGCGCTCAGCCGACGTCAGTGGCCCTTCAGCGCCCCTATTCGAGTCCATGCCGCCGCCTGCGCGTGTCCCTGTTCCTGTTCCCGGTGACGCATTGCCAGATGCGCCCGATGTGCCGCTCGTTGCGGCGGTTTCTGAGCCGCTGTCTGTATTGCCGGTGCCACCGCTTTCTTCCGCGCCCGGCATCGAGTTATCGCCGGCTCCGGTGGCACCATAGTCTTCATCGAAGGTGGGTAAGGTATCGACCATTGAGGGCAGATCGGCACTGCCGGCGACGTCACCGAAGCCCGGATCACCGGCCCCTGCTTCATTGCCAGTCTGCCCCGCGCCTGCCGTCGACGACGCGTCGCCGGTGCCGGGTGTGCTACCTGTTCCCGCAGGTGGGTTGGCACCGCTTGCGCCACCCTTGCTGGGGCTGCTCGACGCTGTGCTGCCGCTGCTGCTAGAACTGCTGCTCGAGCTGCTACTAGAACTACTACTAGAACTACTACTAGAGCTGCTACTAGAGCTACTGCTAGAGCTGGAAGGCGAGGAAGGTGGCGTCGGCATCGATGGGGTTGTGGGCGTGGTGGGTGTGCTGGCCGAGGGGCATCCCATCAATACCAGCATGACCGCCATCAGTGCTGATGCCAAGGTTAGGCGCAGTAAGCGGGTCACGGTCATGATGGTTATCGGTGAGCGGGTATTCATTGCGGTTGCAGTCCCATTGCGTCCCTATTGGTGGCGTTCAGATCAAAAGACCAAACCAGTATATCAGTCTCTACCGGCACGCCCGCCTCGTACCGAGGCCGAAACCGGGTGCGCCGTATGGTCCTCAATAAGCGGTCCACCTCAGCCTTATTGTTCACCTCGGGCAGACTACCTGACACCGTATCGGCCACGGCATCGATCTCGGCGGCAGTGTCCGCCTCAGTCGTGGTGTCGTCGCCCTCGTCTGTCGCGGTCTCCTCCGTTATGACCTCGTCAACGATCACTTGTTCCAGCAACGTAATTTTTCCCATCTCGTTGATTTGCAGCTGCACCACTACGGGCCCTGAGTCGTCTTGGGTGAAGGACGGCAAGCGTCGCAATTGCTCGATATCCGGCAGAGGGGTCACCGTTTGAAACAGCGCGGCGCGCGCCAGGGGGTTATCTTCGGATAAGGGCGCTTCAGGCGGCGCAGATGTGGTCGCCTCTGCTGACTCGGGCGTGGGTTCCGCTGCCAGAGCGAGGGATTGCTCACCCCCCGCCCCACTCTCAGGCTCAAGGTTTGACGGAGCGCCGGGCTCAGTGGGTGTGGTCTCACTGGCCGCGCCATCAAGCGCGATAGCCATGGAGGGCGTTGCGGGCGTCGGCGCAGTGCCCATGACTTCGGTGAAGTCACTTGGCGCCGCGACCTCGGGGTCGACAGGTTGTGCACCGCCATCCGTTGCGAGGGAGCCGCTGTCAGCGCCCTGACCGGACGGGTCATTGCTTGCTGTGCCGTCATTGGGGGCAGTTGCCAGCGCAGGGTCTACAACCTCCGCCGGCGGGGGGGTGATACGCCGCCACGCTCGGTCGTAGTAACTGGTTGCGTCGGCACGTCGGCCCATCCACCAGGCCCAATCACCGAGCCGCGCCAGGTCGCTTGCTTGTTCGCCAGCATCGGCGCCGTGCAGGGAATTCAAGCCGTAGATTGCCGAGAGCACGGCCTCGCCGCGACGATAGATGCCGCCGAGCGCTGAGTTCTGTCTGAAGCTGTCTACCCTGAACGCATCGTTGGACCCGCTGGCTTTTTGCAAGAGGCCAAAACGATAATGAATGCGCAACATGCCCTCTAGCGGCGCGAGTAAGGCCTGGGAACGGTCCCCGTAGAGCTGCGAACTTTGGTTATAGGCGAGCCGATAGTATTCCCAACTCCGTGCAAGGTGTTCGGGGTGGGTTTCAGCCTCGCCTAATCTCAGCTCCCAAGCCTGCTCTGCCCAGGCAGCTTGGTCGAGCAGTGCCGCAATGGACGGAGGTGTACCGGCTAGCGCTTCTGATTCCACGCGGGCGAGGTAGGCCTGACGTTCATTCACATCGTCGTAGAAGCCCAGCGCAGCTAGGCTCCGTATTTCGGCACGCAGCAAGGGGATCTGATCTGCTGCATAGAGGCCCGATTGGACGCGGCTAATATGAACGCCTCGCTTCAGTACCTTGGCCGCCTCAACGTGACGGTCCAGCGATTGCAGATTCAGCCCCAACCCAAGTAACTGCTCGGTCAAGCCCGGCGCAAAGGCGCCGGCGCTGGTCTCCATCGACTCGATGTAGCCACGGTACACGCCAAGCGCACTGGGTTCCTCGACGATAGCCGGTTCGGGCTGAGATTCGAGTGGCGTGGTCATGTCAATCGCAATAGCGGGAGTGTCTGCCCGCACTGATTCAGACTCGGGTTGAGAAGGTGTCGCCATATCGACGACGATAGGCATTGAGTCAGTGGTCGCAGTATCGCCTTCGCCGTCCTGTGCGGTGACCACACAGCACATCAGCCCTGAGCAGATCAGGGTCAGGGTCAGCACTCCGTGCCTGACTGACATACGACGCGTGTGGGCCAAGATCCTTCTCCGGCGCGCTGTTCGGCCCCCCAGTATAGAGCGATGTCAGGGCAAAAAGCATGGCGGGCCATAAACACGGCTCCCCGCGCCAGTTGAACTGAAACAAATGAATCCATCGGCTAGCCCCAGCTATTGCGCGATGGCGGCAAAAAAGCGGTGAAACCGCAAAAATGGCGTTTCAGCGTTGATGCATGTGTTCGTATAATTCTGCCCTCGCAATGGACAGCGGTGCGTGCTGGGGCCAACGTCCCGGGTGAGTTGGCCACAATCTAGAGAATCAGGGTTTCTTATATGGGTCAGTTTTTAGAACAGACAGCCGTTATGCCCTCAGCAGACGGGACTTGGGCGGCAGAGATTCACCGCGGCTGGCGTATTGGCTCAGTGGCGAATGGCGGTTATGTGCTTGCACTGGTGGGACGTGCGCTATCAGCGGCGCTGAGCCAGCCCGACCCACTCAGCATCAATGCTTTTTACTTGGCGCCCTGCGAGTTGGGGCCAGTACAGATAGCGGTCGAGTCACTCTCCGAGACGCGCAGCACCCATTTTGCGAGTGCTGACTTGCGACAGAATGGGCAGCTGAAACTGCGTGCAACCGCTGCCTATAACAATTTGGATAAGCTCTCAGGCCCCGATTGGAGCAACGTTACCCCACCTGACGTGCCCCCCTTCGACACCGTGGCCGGCTTGGCAGCGTCGCATTTAGAGATTCACCAGCGGGTCGACCTGCGCTTAGTGCACGGTCACAAGGTTTTTTCTGAGGGCAGTACCGATGGCTCGGGTGAATTTGTTGCCTGGCTCGCCCACCGAGACGGTACGGCACCCGACCCCATAGATTTATTGATGTTTGCCGACATTTTGCCGCCCCCCGTGTTCACTATTTATGGCGCTTACGGTTGGGCTCCCACGGTAGAGCTGACGGTACAGGTGCGCCGCAAGCCCGCCGCCGGACCGCTGCTGGCCAGACATGCCACGAAGCATGTGAGTCACGGTGTGGCCGAGACCGATACCGAGATATGGGATTGCGAAGGTGATCTCGTATCGATCGCGCGGCAAACCTACAAGCTTCGAATGCCGAAGACGGATCAATAGTTCCTAGGCCGAGCCATGGCTGGAAACAATTGCCCTAGGCCTGATGGTAGGGTCAGAGCCCAGCTATCTTCTGGGCTATGCTAGGTATGCGGTTGACAGGACGCCGATCATTCGGTGGCCACGTGGCCACCGGGCCTGCGCAGGTCAGCAAAACCCTGCAGCCAGCCATCCTCGATCATCAATGAGTTGGCGCGGCCAATCGTCCGTTGGGTCACTGTGAGGTCATGCCCCCACCCCGCTAGAATGCGCTGGGTGTCGACGCTGATGCCACGCTCGACCAGTGTGCGCTCGGGCATCCACTGGTTGTGTACTCGCGGCGCTGCCACGGCGGCAGCAATGTTCATATCGAATACCATCGCGTTGAGCAGAGTTTGCAGCACCGTCGTAATGATCAAGGAGCCCCCGGGGCTGCCAGTGGCCAGCCAGGGCTGGCCGTCTTTGAAGACAATCGTGGGGGTCATCGAGGAGAGTGGGCGCCGATTGGGCGCGACGGTGTTGGCTTCTCCCTGAACCAGTCCATAGGCATTGGCCGCTCCCGCTTTGGCTGCAAAATCGTCCATCTCGTTATTCAGCAAAATGCCCGTGCCAGGCACGACAATGTGGGAGCCGAAGCTGAAGTTCAGGGTATAGGTGTAGGCAACGACATTGCCGTCTGCATCCGCCACAGAGAAGTGTGTGGTATCTCGACTCTCCGCCGGTATTGGATTGCCAGGCCCCACGGTCGCAGCGGTATTGGCCCGATTGGCGGTAATGAGTTGACGGCGCTCATCGGCATACGCTTTGCTGATCAGTGCGTCGGTGGGCACCACGGTTTGATCGGGATCGCCGAGGTAGCGGCTGCGATCCGCATAAGCCAATTTCATGCTCTCGATCAGCCGGTGCAGATATTCCGCACTGTTGTGACCGTAGGATTGCAGTGGGTAGGGTTCCAGCAGATTGAGCATTTGCAACACATGGATGCCGCCGGATGAGGGCGGCGCGACAGATACAATCTCGAAATCCTTGAAAGTGCCTCGGACTGGAGATCGCTCTAGCGCGCGATAACCCGCAAGATCGTCGGTAGTGATGAGACCGTCGTTGGCGGCCATGTCAGCGGCAATGAGCGCAGCCGTCTCTCCTCCATAGAAACCATCGTGACCCTTGTCGCGAATACGCTGAAGCGTGCGGGCGAGATCAGGTTGCTTGAACACTGCGCCGGGTGCGGGTGCCTTTTTGGTTCCCTGAAGATAAATGCGCTTCGCCTCTGGATCCATCGCCAGGCGCTCGGCTCTAGAAGTCAGGCTCATATTCAGCGCAAGCGGGGTATCGAAGCCTTGTTCAGCAAGATCAATCGCAGGCTGAATCACTGTGGCGAGGGGCAGCTTCCCGTATTGAGTCTGCGCGTGAACCAAGCCAGCGACGGTACCCGGAACACCAGCCGCTTGACGCGAGAAATAAGCCTTTGCCTTGTTGACGGTGCCGTCGGCATTGAGAAACATATCGCGGCTGGCAGCAGCCGGTGCAGTTTCGCGATAATCGATAAAGATTTGCTCATCGGTTTCGGCGAGGTGGACCAACATAAAGCCCCCGCCACCCAAGTTGCCTGCTCGGGGCAGAGTGACCGCTAGTGCGAAGCCTGTTGCCACCGCAGCATCGACCGCATTACCGCCC
>ERZ802830.2525-NODE-2525-length-16415-cov-10.4373_pt1 | contig 16415 bp, 13 predicted proteins | sample MGYA00345654_ERZ802830 | MGnify/ENA primary metagenome ERZ802830 (study PRJEB30503, sample SAMEA104212375) | marine metagenome | biome: Westerlies Biome; feature: [SRF] surface water layer (ENVO:00010504) within the epipelagic zone...; material: water...
AACTAGAATATATACGCACCTTTTGTCCTTATAGCCACCCCATTTGGGTGGGCTAAGCGTACTTTTAGCACGTTTTTAAAAAACCTAATTTAAAATTTTATAGGCTAATAAATAGCCTATTCTTACATATTTCTTTTGTAAAAAACACCTCGTAAGAATCCTTAACTTTTTTGTAAGAAAAACGGTAGCAGCCCCTAGGTAGAGCCTAGGTAAAGCCTACGTTACTTCCACCTAACTCCCACTTTGATCCCACTTACCCCTATTTTACTGGGGTTTCGAAGAGGTGTTTTTTGCTATTTTTTATAAATTCTCAAATATTATGTCAAATAAACGGTTGCAAAATTCTTTTACAAATAGGTAGTTTTCTTACGTGTTTTTTAGTTTATAGCTAATATATTGTAGGCTTTTGTAGTCATGTAGGTGAAGTTTTAAAACTCAAAGGCATCAAGTGGACTTTTTATGGTTTTGTAATTTAATGTTGAGACATGGGTATAGATCATAGTGGTTTTGGGGCTGCTGTGTCCCAATAGTTCTTGTATATAACGCAAATCGGTGCCGCTTTCCAAAAGATGGGTGGCAAAACTGTGTCTTAAGGTGTGTAGGGTAACTTTTTTGCGAATTGTAGTTTTTGCAACAGCGCGGTATAAGACCCGTCTAGCACTACCAGCGCTATACATACCCCCATCTTGCCCCGTAAATAAATAGGGTTGCGGTTGGTAGGCGTCGAGATATTTTTTGATTAATATTTCACTATTTGCTGCCAGTAAGGTGTAGCGATCTTTTCGACCTTTGGCTTGTTTAACGTGAATTAGATGTCTTTTAAAATCCAAATCTTTAACGGTAAGTGTCAGTGCTTCGCCAATGCGTAGCCCCGAGGCATAAAGTAGTGTTAATAATGTTTTGTGTTTTAAATTGGAGGTGTTTTTTAAAATGCTAAGCACTTCTTCTTTGGTTAAAACTTCGGGTAATTTACGCTCTTTTCTGGGGCGCTCTATCTGTAGCGCGTCTACCGCAATTCCTAAAAATTCTAAATATTTTTTAATGCCATTTATACATTGGTTTTGGTATGAAATAGAGCGGTTTTTGGCATATATAAAGTCGTAGTTAAATTGTTCTACAAGACGTTTACTAGGTAGATCTTGTTGGGTTTTTTGCATGTATTGTAAAAAGAACCCTACTACCTCGGCATAAGTGTGAATGGTGTTGGGACTATACCGGTGTTGTTGTAACCAGCGCTTAAATTGTTCAAGTACTGCAATGGGGTTGTCTGTTTTAGGAATGTTTTCATCTGCAGGAAGTTGTTGTTCAAATAACAAAGGCATCAAAGCTTTGCTGTTTACTGAAATGTTTTTAAGGTTGAGCTGGTATTTAATGGTATTGAGGGAACGGGGAGAAAATACGGCAAAATAACATTTAAAGGTATGACTCCATCGCACCCCTTCAATAGACTCAATATAACGGGTAACACTAAAATCATCCTTAAAATACAAGCCAATAAAAGGCTTGTTCTTGTAGTAAAACGGACGTAAAAAAACGGTAGCTGTGTGCATAACAAATAAATTTTAAGTTTGACTAACATAATTAAAAACCCTTATTCTAAGCGCTTTTAATTATTTACAACCGTTTATAAACGACTACAAACGTTTACAATCGTTTATAAATGTTTATTAACCGGTTCTTTTTTGGAAGTCATTTTATCTTTGTCCTGTTGGGTAGAGCACCCAATAGTATGAACTGTTTAACCGTAAAAATTTTAATTATGAACACACTTAGAAACAAAGTACAGTTGATTGGAAACCTTGGCAATGATCCTGAAATCTTAAAATTAGATGCTGGGCGTATGCGTGCTAAATTTGCACTAGCCACAAACAACACTTACCGCAATGCGAAAGGTGAAAAAGTAAAAGACACCCAATGGCATACCATTATTGCCTGGGGAAAACAAGCCGAGATTTTGGAGCAATATGCCACCAAAGGGAAAGAAATTGCCGTAGAGGGTAAACTCTCTAACCGCTCTTATGAAACACCCGAAGGCGAGAAGCGCTACATTACAGAAATTGTATGTAATGAGATCTTACTACTGGGCAGTAAATAGTCCCTATTAAAGTATTAGTTTTAGAAGCGCAGCACTATTTGGTGTTGCGCTTTGCTTTTATAAGATCCAGACCGGGATTACCAATACTGCCTGTATGGGTATGTGGCACATTTTTATTAGGGGTAAAGGTGCCAGCGTCAATTTGTGCGCCTATATGTTTGTAGGCATCTCTAAAACTCATACCATTGGCAATTAAATCGTTTAAGGTGTCTACACTGTATATGGCATCATACATGGGGGTATTCATGATATCTGTATTGACTTTAATCTCTGGCAGAGCATGAATACTTATTTCTAAACACGATTTTAAACCTTCTAGAGCATTAACAATGGTCTCTTTTAACAATTGCAAATCACGGTGGTAGCCACTTGGTAAATTGCTGGTTAGTAAGGTAAGCTCGTTTGGCACATTACTTATTTTGTTACAATGAGCTCTTATGAGCTCAAACACATCGGGATTTTTTTTATGAGGCATAATGCTAGACCCCGTTGTATATTCTTTGGATAAACTTAAAAACCCAAAATTCTGACTCATATATAAACACACGTCCATGGCAAACTTAGACAGGGTGCCAGCTATAGAAGCCAAGGCATAGGCTGTAGTTTTTTCTGATTTGCCACGGCTCATTTGTGCCGCTACAGCATTAACTTTTAGTTGTGCAAAGCCCAAAGCTTGTGTGGTAAACTCCCGGTCCACAGGGAAACAACTACCATAACCAGCAGCACTTCCCAAAGGGTTTTGATCTACCACTTTTAAAGCGGCATCAACCAAATACAAGTCGTCTATTAAACTTTCGGCATAAGCAGAAAACCAAAGTCCAAACGATGAGGGCATAGCCACTTGTAAATGGGTATATCCGGGTAAAGCCACATCTTTATGATTGGCAGCGGCTTGCATAAGACCATCAAATAAAGCCAAACACAAATTTTTAATGGTTTGCAGTTCGTCTTTTAAGTACAAATGCATAGCTACTAAAACCTGATCGTTTCTTGAGCGGGCGGTATGTATTTTTTTACCAGCATCACCTAGTTGGGCAATAAGCTCGTGTTCTATTTTAGAATGAATATCTTCAAAATTAGCTTCAATAGTAAAACCGGGTGCGCTAACTTCAGGTAGCATGGCCTCTAGTACGGCTACTAAAGCCTCGCCTTCTTCTGAAGTAATAAGTCCCACCTTAACCAGCATTTGTGCATGGGCTATAGAGGCCTTTACATCGTAAGGGGCCAATTTAATATCTAATATTCTGTCGTTTCCCACGGTAAATTGTTCAATCTGTTGGTCTACGTTATAACCTTTGTCCCAGAGTTTCATTGCTAGTAAGTTTAAATTAGTACGCGGTTTAATAATTCTATATAAAGTGCTACACCTTCTTCTATTTCACTAAGGTAAATATACTCGTCGGCAGTATGTGAACGGGTGCTGTCACCAGGCCCTAATTTTAACGAAGGGCAACTTAACACGGATTGGTCAGATAAGGTTGGCGATCCATAAGTAGAACGTCCCATGGCAATTCCGGCTTTAACCAAATCATGGTATTTAGGAATAGATGATGAGTTTAAATTCAAGCTTCGTGGTTCCAACACATCACAAGGTGCTTCTGCTTGTAAAATGTCTCGTATTTCGGTATTGGTGTATTTATCGTTTACCCTAACATCAATAACTAAATCTACCTCAGCAGGGATGGCATTATGTTGTTTTCCCGCATTAATTTGAGTGACGGTTAGCTTAACATCACCCAAAGCTTCTGAAGATTTTTCAAACGTGTAGTTTTTAAACCACTCCAATGTATTGATCACATTGTAAATGGCGTTATTGGCATTGGGATGTGCGGCATGACCTGGCGTGCCTTTTACTTTGGCATCAAAAACCACCAGTCCCTTTTCGGCAATAGCCAGTTGCATTAAAGTGGGCTCACCTACAATAGCTACATCGATATGTGGTATAATAGGCAACATGCTATTAAGTCCGTTAGACCCACTGCTTTCTTCTTCGGCAGAGGCTACCATAACCAGATTGTATTTTAAATGAGGCGTGTTATAAAAATAGGAAAAGGTGGCCAGTAATGATACCAAACAACCGCCAGCATCGTTGCTGCCTAAACCGTATAATTTACCATCTTCAACTATGGCCTTAAAAGGGTCTTTGGTATAACCGTTATTAGGTTTTACCGTGTCATGGTGTGAGTTTAAAAGTAGCGTAGGTTTACTATCATCAAAATGTAAATTGGTAGCCCAAACATTATGGTTATGTCTTTGGTATGCTATACCATGGGTTTTAAACCACTGTTCTATATGTAGCGCCGTTTGATCTTCTTCTGATGAAAATGAAGGGGTTTCTATAAGTTGCTTTAGTAAGGCAATGGCCTCTGCAGAAAGTTGTGTTGTTGTCATTGGGTGATGGTTGTAAATTTATAATTGGGATTAAACAACATATCAGGTTGGCCCAGGCAAACTTTAGATACGTTGTGCTTAACAGCATGAAAACAATTGTTGAGTTTAGGCAACATGCCTTCCGAAACTATGCCTTCTTGCTGAAGCGTTTCAAAATCGTTAGGGGTAATGTGTGTTATAGTAGATTGGTCGTCATTAATATCGCGTAAAACACCTTTTTTTTCGAAACAGTAATATAGGGCGGTTTCAAAATCTTGAGATAAGCCTATGGCCAGCTCGGCCGCAATGGTATCGGCATTGGTGTTTAATAATTGTCCGTCATTATCAGCGGTTAAGGCGCAAAATACGGGAGTAATATTATTATTAAGTAAGAGTTTAAGGGTCTCTCCGTGTACGGTAACTACATCACCTACAAAGCCATAATCTATGGTATGAACTGGGCGTTTTACTGCTTCAATGACTTGCCCATCGCTACCACTAAATCCTAGAGCATTACAACCAAAAGCTTGCAGTTTGGCCACAATACTGGTATTAATTTTTCCAGAATATACCATGGTAACGACATCTAGAGTGGGCGCATCGGTAATGCGTCTGCCGTCAACCATGTTTACTTTTAATTGCATGGCCTCAGAGATTTTAGTAGCCAGTTTGCCGCCTCCGTGCACCAATACTTTGGGACCTTTTAGTGCAGCAAATTGCTTTAAAAAAGCTTCTAGGGCTTGGGGATCGTCTATTATTTTTCCGCCTACTTTGGCAAGGGTTACTTGTGTCATGTTACTGTTGCTCTAATAGGGTTTTTAATACATATTGTGCGGCATAAGTTCTGTTGTTAGCTTGTGCCGTTGTTAAGGATTGTGAGCTATCTAAGACTGCATCTTCAACCACCACATTACGTCTAACAGGCAAGCAATGCATAAACTTAGCTTGTTTTATCTGCTCTAAAGTAATCATCCAGTTAGGGTCGGTGTTTAACACCTGGCCGTAGTCATTATAATTACTCCAATTTTTAGCATAAACAAAATCGGCACCTTCAAACGCTTCTTCTTGTTTGTCATAGACTATAGTGTCTTTAACAATGTCCGGATTTAAATCGTAACCTTTGGGGTGCGTGATACAAAAATCCACATCTAAACTTTGCATGGTTTTTATAAACGAGTTGGCTACCGCATGAGGTAACGCTTTGGGGTGTGGTGCCCAGCTTAAAACTACTTTAGGACGCTTAAGCCCTTGTTCTAAAATGGTAATGGCATCGGTTAAAGATTGCAAAGGGTGGGCCGTGGCACTTTCCATATTAACAATAGGTACAGTGGCATACTTAGCAAATGCCGAAAGGACATACTCGGTCTCATCTTTAGCTTTATCATTTAAAGATGGGAAGGCTCTTACTGCTATGATATCCGCGTATTGTGAAACTACAGCGGCAGCCTCTTTAATATGTTCGGCCTTGTCTAAGTTCATAACCGTACCGTCTTCAAACTCCAGATTCCAGGCATTAGAAATATTCATAACCATGACATTCATGCCTAAGTTTTGAGCGGCCTTCTCTGTACTTAAACGGGTTCTTAAACTGGAATTAAAAAACAATAACACTATGGTTTTATTTTTTCCTACAGTTTGGTGCGCCAAAGGATCTTGCTTTAAAGTAATAGCATCTTTAACGCTTTGCTGCACATTGGGTAAATCATTAATTGTTAAGTAATGTTTCATAACAAAGTTTGTAAAGCGTTAACTAACTGTTCTATGTGTGTTTTTTGAATATTAAGCGGGGGTAAAATTCTAATAACATTAGGGTTTTTAGCACTGCCCGTAAAAATATGGTGTTCAAAAATAAGACGTTTTCTAAGTGTAGCTATTGGAAAATCAAACTCCAGCCCCAGCATAAGGCCTCTGCCTTTTATAGCTTTTAACCCTTTAAGATTTTGGGCTTGGTTTCTAAAATAGGTTTCCATTTGAAGGGCGTGATGCATTAATTTCTCTTCTTTTAAAGTTTCAATCACTGCTAATGTTGCTGCACAAGCCAAATGATTGCCACCAAAAGTAGTCCCCAATAGCCCATAAGAAGCCTTTATATTAGGATGTATTAATACGCCGCCTACCGGAAAGCCGTTACCCATGCCTTTAGCCATGGATATAATTTCTGGGGTGACCTTGTAATTCTGAAAGGCAAAAAATTGCCCCGATCGTCCAAATCCAGCCTGAACTTCATCGGCAATCAGACAAGCACCATACGTTTTACATAAAGTATCTGTAGCTTCAAAAAAAGCTGCGGTACCTTGATCTAAGCCACCTACACCTTGAATAAATTCAATAATAACAGCACACACATCGCCTTGTTTTAGGATATTTTCTAAGCCTTTGGTATCTCCTAATTCAACCAATTCTACATCTTGTTGGGCGTTAATTGGCGCAATGATTTTAGGATTGTCTGTTACTGCAACAGCAGCCGAAGTCCTGCCGTGAAAACCATTTTTAAATGCCACCACTTTCTTTTTGCCGGTGTGAAAAGAGGCTAGTTTTAACGCATTTTCATTAGCTTCGGCTCCAGAGTTGCACATAAATAATTGGTAGTCTTTACAACTGGAGAGTTCAATTAAATCTTTAGCCAAACGCTCTTGTACTGGGTTTTGAACAGAGTTACTGTAAAACCCAATTTTATCCATCTGGCCTTTGAGTGCATTGATGTAATTAGGGTGGCCGTGACCAATACTAATTACAGCATGACCACCATATAAATCTAAATACTGTTGGTTGTTATCATCGTACACATGAATGCCTTTGGCTTTTTCTAGTGTAACATCAAACAAGGGGTAGACATCAAATAAACTCATATCTGATTTTTTTTAATACTGTTAATTTTTTGAAACGAAGCAACCATACCTTGAATTAAAGAGGAGCTTAAACCTTTATGCTCCATTTCATTTAGCCCCTCTATGGTACAACCTTTTGGGGTAGTTACTCTGTCAATTTCTTCTTCGGGGTGATTACCGTTAGTTACCAATAAATTAGCGGCGCCTTCACAGGTATGCATGGCTAATAATTGGGCTTCTTTGGCGTCAAATCCTAATTGTATTGCGGCTTGGGTACTGGCGCGAATTAGTCGCATCCAAAACGCAATGCCACTGGCACATACCACTGTAGCGGCTTGCATTTGTGATTCTGGGATGCTAATAGTAGTACCTAATCTGTTAAAAATGGCTTCGGCTATTTTTATGCGCTTGGTACCTAGAGCATTACTACACAAACAAGTCATGGATTTACCAACTGCAATGGCGGTATTAGGCATGGCTCTTATGATGTGTTGGTCTTTACCAATTTGGTCTTCTATTTTAGAAATGGCATAACCTGTAATTGTTGAAATGACCACATGCTTATCGGTAAGTAAGTCTTTTACATCATCTAAAATAGTTTCAAAATGTGCTGGTTGCACCGCAAAAATTAAAATATCAGATTGCGAAACGGCTTTACGATTATCTGAAGTGAGATAGACATTTTTATAGCCCTCAAATGCACTTAATCCGTTTACATTTCTTTTGGTAAGATACAGTGATGTTATGGCGTTATTAGTAATGAGGCCATTAGCAATAGCGCCTCCTAAATTTCCAGTTCCTATAATTGCAATTTTCATATGGGTTAGTTTTAAAAATAAGTGGCTTTAAGTTGTAAGCCTGTGGTTTCTTTTAAACCAAACATTAAGTTTAGATTGTGAACGGCCTGTCCAGAGGCCCCTTTTAATAAATTATCAATGGCACTACTAATTAGTAGCGTATCGTTGTGTTTATGTAAATGAATTAGACACTTATTAGTGTTGACTACTTGTTTTAAATGAATAGGCTGATCTGAAACATGCGTAAAAGCAGCATGCTCATAATAACTATTAAACACCGCTTTAGCTTCCTCTAACGACCCCGTAAACTTAGTATAAACCGTAGCAAAAATACCTCTAGAGAAATTACCGCGATTTGGCATAAAAAACAGTGCTTTACTAAAACCAGATTGTAAGCTTTTAAGACTTTCTCCAATCTCGCCCAAATGTTGGTGTGTAAAGGGTTTATAATAAGAAAAATTATTATCACGCCATGTAAAATGGGTAGTTGCCGATAAGGAAGTGCCAGCTCCAGTAGCTCCAGTTGTGGCATTAATATGTACATCGTTTTGAAGTAATTCATGCGTTGCTAGTGGTAATAAAGCCAGTTGTATAGCTGTAGCAAAACACCCTGGATTGGCAATGTAATTACTGGTTTTAATGCTATCACTATAAAGTTCTGGTAAACCGTAAACAAAGTGTTTACCATTCAAAACAGCATCAGCCTCTAATCTAAAATCATTACTTAAGTCAATAATTTTGGTGTGATTTTCAAATGTGTTGGCATTTAAAAAGGCTTTAGAATTACCATGGCCTAAACATAAAAATACCACATCAACGCCTGTATTTACAGTATTGGTAAAAACTAAATTGGTAGATCCCGTTAAATCTTGGTGTACATGGCTAACGGGATTACCTGCATTGGAGGTACTAAAAACAAAATCTATGGTAACTTCCTCATGATTGAGGAGCAATCTAATAAGTTCTCCGGCGGTATAACCTGCACCGCCAATAATTCCTGCTTTAATCATGATTCCGAGTTTACTTGGTGATAAATTTTATTTTGATTACCTAAAATCTTTATGAAGCCTTTCGCCTCGTCGGCACTCCATTTTTTATTCATTTCGCCATAACTTCCAAAGTCTGGATTCATTAAATCGTGCTTAGAGCTAATGCCATCAAGAATAAAATGATAAGGTTTAAGTGTTACGGTAACATCACCACTAACTTTAGTCTGACTACTTTCAAAGTATGCTTCCATATCTCTTAATACTGGATCTAAAAACATGCCTTCGTGTAAATGCATTCCATAAAAACTAGATAAATAATCCTTATGCTGCATTTGCCATTTGGTTAATGTATGTTTTTCTAACAAATGGTGTGCTTTAATTATAATTAAAGCAGCAGCAGCCTCAAAACCTACTCTCCCTTTTATGCCTACAATGGTATCTCCTACATGAATGTCTCTACCAATAGCATATGCACTGGCTAAAGCATTTAATACTTCAATATTTTCTACAGCAGATTTGCTAATGCCGTTAACAGCGGTAAGTTCTCCTTTCGTAAAAGTAAGGGTAACTTGCTCTTCGTCTTTATTTTTTAGTTGCGAAGGGTAGGCGGCTTCTGGTAAAGGCAGATGAGAGGTTAAAGTTTCATCACCACCAACACTAGTCCCCCAAAGCCCTTGGTTAACAGAGTACTTGGCCTTATCCCAATTCATATCTACCCCATGAGATTGTAAGTAACTGATTTCGTCTTGTCTAGAAAGTTTGTTATCTCTAATGGGTGTTATGATTTCAATATTTGGAGCAAGTGTTTGAAAAATCATATCAAATCGCACTTGGTCATTTCCAGCACCTGTACTTCCATGCGCTATATATTGAGCACCTATAGATTTGGCATACTCTATAATTTCTAACGCTTGAATAATACGCTCGGCACTTACAGATAATGGGTAAGTATTGTTTTTAAGTACATTACCAAAAATAAGATACTTTACCACTTTATTGTAGTAAGTGGTTTTAGCTTCTATATTTTGGTAGGTGCTAGCACCTATGGCTAATGATTTATCTTTTATTGTATTGATTTCTTCTTGAGTAAAACCTCCAGTATTTACGCTTACAGCATGTACTTCAAAACCAAGGTCTTTTGAAAGGTGCACGGCGCAATATGAGGTGTCTAATCCGCCACTGTAGGCTAAAACTAATTTTTTCATTGTTTTTTCTTTTTTAGAAACAGCGTTTCTTTAATACTTTTTAATCGTTTAAATGCTTTGGCTTTTGCAGGTTTCCTAGCAACGGTTTTTTTAGAGGGGTCATAGAGTAAACCTGTACACAAACACATAGTTTGTTCTGTACGTTGTAATACATCATAGTTTTTACAAGTTTGGCATCCGTTCCAAAAGGTTTGGTCTGTTGTGAGTTCTGAAAAAGTTACTGGTTTATAGCCTAAGTCGGTATTCATTTTTAAAACGGCTAAACCTGTGGTTATACTAAATATTTTAGATTCAGGGTACTTGGATCGTGATAAATCAAAAATTTGCTTTTTAATTTGTTTTGCCAATCCTTGACCTCTAAAATCAGGATGTACAATAAGTCCAGAGTTGGCTACAAATGCTTTGCCTTCCCAGGTTTCTATATAACAGAATCCGGCGAAGGTGTCGCCATCTAAGGCAATGACCGCATCCCCATCTTTCATTTTAGAGATAATGTATTCCGGTGACCTTTTGGCTATTCCAGTACCTCTTACATTAGCAGATTCTGCGATGGTATCGCAAATGATTTCTGCATAAATGCTAAGTGATTTATTAGCAACAAAAATTTGCATTGCTTATAAGTTTGATTAAAAAATAATTTGAGTGTTTTTTTAGAGAGAAGAACCGGACACACCTGGGTTCCATAAAATAGATCGTACCCTTACGGGCGACGACGACGGGGTGCAGGAACATTAGAAAAAAATGTTGCAGCGAATCTAAAAAGTGGGAAAAATATGTTTAAAATAGTGTTCAAAATAATAGTAATAAAAGTTATGCGTTAGTTTGTTGATGTTAAGATATAAAACTAGCGGCGGCGGGGGTACAACCTACCGGGAGTAGAAATTACTATATGTTGTTTTGAATTAAACATGTGTCAAATATAAAATGCTTTTTATTTAATTCAAAGTGTTTTATGTAAAATAGTTTACATTAGAGGGGGTCTCATGTTTAATTTGGTTATAAATTGATAGTTTGATAGCGTATTTTTTAAATAATTCTTAATTAATGTAAGTAAAAAACATTTAAAGGTGCAAATAGAATGGTGTTTTGAATTCCTTTTTTATTTTTACGACTGTTTAAAAAATTTAACATGTCAACCCAGCCCAAATTAGATCGGTTTAACGAGAATGTTTTAGCAAAATTCAGGTTATATAATAGTGTATTCATGACATTGCCATATGACACTATTAAAAAGACCGGTGTATTATTGCCTTTGTTTCATGAAACGTGTAAAAACGGTTTTGAAGAAGGCAAAGATCCTTCAGCAATTGTAGATACTTTTTTTAAAAAGTACCAAGCGCGTCGTGATGAAAAAAGTCGTATTAATTTGTTATTTCGTTTTATCCAATATATAGAACGACAAGTCGTTCTTTTTGATGCTATTGAGGACGCTGCTTTTCCTGTAGTTAACAATATGGACGGGATAGGGACTTTAAGAAGCTTAAAAGAAAAAGCATCGTCGTCAGGGAAACTTGAAGTGCTTAGAGAGTACTTGCAAGAGTTTAAAGTGCGTATTGTACTTACGGCGCATCCAACCCAGTTTTATCCTGGTGCGGTCTTAGGAATTATCACAGATTTAGAACAGGCCATAAAAGGTAACGATCTGGCAACAATTAATAATTTGTTGGCACAGCTTGGAAAAACGCCTTTCTTTAAAAAGAAAAAACCCACACCTTATGATGAGGCGGTGAGTTTAATTTGGTATCTGGAAAATGTATACTACCAGTCTTTTGGAAAGATATATGACTACATCAAACAGAATATTTTTGATAATGAAGAATTAGCTAACGATATCATTAACATCGGATTCTGGCCAGGTGGAGACCGTGACGGCAATCCGTTTGTAACACCAGATATTACTAGAAAAGTAGCCCGTCGTTTACATAAAACGGTTATTAAAAATTACTACAGGGATTTAAGACGCTTGAAACGTAAGCTAACTTTTGAAGGTGTGGATCATCGTATTAATGATTTAGAAGCTAAGATGTACAGGGCTACCTATGAAAAAGATACCACTCAAGTCATTACACTTGATCATTTTGTTAGTGAACTTGAAGCAGTAAAAAGTATCTTAGAAAAGGAATATGCTTCACTATATGCCAATGAGATAAACAGCTTAATTAATAAAACGAAATTGTTTGGTTTTCATTTTGCCATTCTAGATATCAGACAAGATAGCCGCGTTCACAATACCGTGTTTACTAATATGGTTAAAGAGCTTATTGCTAATGGAAGTGATGTATTTGATAAAGACTTTTTATCATTACCACCTGCTGAACAGGTTAAGATACTTTCTGAGATAGAAGGCAAGGTAGATGTAACACAATTTAAAGATGAAGATGTGGTTAAAACCTTAACCACCATGCAGGTGATTAAGGAAATTCAAGAGGTAAACGGAGAATGTGCTGCAAATCGCTACATCATAAGCAACAACCAAACGGCGCTAAATGTGATGCAGTTATATGCGATGCTCAAATTAGTGGCATTCCATGATGAGTTTACGGTTGATATAGCACCATTATTTGAAACCATAAACGACCTAGAAAATGCACCAGCGGTAATGGAGGAGTTATATACAAACCCGGCGTATCGCGCGCATCTTAAAAAGAGAGGGAATAAACAGAATATCATGTTAGGATTCTCTGATGGTACTAAAGATGGGGGTTACCTAATGGCAAACTGGGGTATTTATAAAGCTAAAGAGCGTCTCACCGAAATGTCAAGAAAGTACGATATTGTAGTGGTTTTCTTTGATGGTAGAGGTGGTCCACCTGCTCGTGGTGGTGGAAAAACACACCAATTCTATGCGTCATTAGGTTCTACAATTGAAGACAAAGAAGTGCAATTAACGATTCAAGGACAGACTATAAGTTCTAATTTTGGAACTAAAGAGTCCTCACAATATAATTTAGAACAGCTTATAAGTTCAGGGATTTATAATCATATTAATGAGGGTAAATTTAAGCTGTCTGATACGTCAACGGCCGTTATGGATGATTTAGCAAATCGCAGTTATAAGGCTTACGTTGATTTTAAAGGCCACGATAAGTTTTTACCTTATTTAGAGCATATGAGTACGTTAAAATTCTACTCTAAAACTAACATTGGAAGTCGTCCTTCAAAACGTGGTAAGTCCTCGGAGTTGGTGTTTTCGGATTTAAGGGCTATACCTTTTGTGGGATCTTGGAGCCAGTTAAAACAAAATGTACCTGGTTTCTTTGGTGTGGGGACAGCTTTAAAACACTATGACGATAATGGGGAGTTTGATAAAGTAAGAGCACTCTATAAAGAATCGTCATTTTTCAAGACTTTAATAGAAAATTCCATGATGTCCTTATCAAAATCATTCTTTGATTTAACCAAGTATATGGCAGAGGATAAAGTTTTTGGTGAATTTTGGAATGTGATTTATCAGGAGTATTTGACTTCAAAATCATTAATCTTAAAGCTTACTGGTTATAAAGACCTTATGGAAAATGAGCCAGCAGGAAAAGCATCTATTGATGTGCGAGAATCTATTGTATTGCCGTTATTAACCATTCAGCAGTTTGCTTTAAAGCGTATTCAAGAACTTCACAAACAAGATAACCCTGATAAAGCAGAGTTAGAAGTGTTTGAAAAACTGGTTACCAGATCTCTTTTTGGTAATATTAATGCCAGTAGAAACTCAGCTTAAGTTTAAGAAAATCTTAAAAAAATATATCCTGCGCCAGTCTAAATGTATTGGCGTGGGCTTCTATTATTGTTTTTAGTTCTGGAGAGTAACCCCCACCCATAGAACACATTATTGGGATTTGATGAGTTTTGGCTGTTTGTAACACAAACCGGTCTCTTTCTTTACATCCTGAGATACTTAGACCTAGCTTTCCTAGTTTATCACTGGCAATTACATCCACACCACATAAATAGAATATGAAATCAGGTTGCTGAGATGCAATAAGTTTGGGGAGTTCTTCTTTTAAGATATGGAGATAAGTTTCATCATTAGTTTGATCATCTAGTGCAATATCCAAATCACTAATTTCTTTTTTAAATGGATAATTAGTTTTTCCATGCATTGAGAAGGTAAATACAGAGGGGTCGTTTCTAAAAATCTCTGCAGTGCCGTTACCCTGGTGTACGTCTAAATCTACAATAAGGACATTGTTAATACCATGTTTATCTTGAAGGTATCTGGCAGCAATAGCTTGATCATTTAATAAACAAAAGGCTTCGCCCCTATTAGTGTAGGCATGGTGAGTACCACCAGCAATATTCATAGCAATGCCGTGTTTTAAAGCATAAACGGCTGCTTTCATACTACCATCGGCTATAATGACTTCGCGTTCAACCAAAGTCTCAGATAAAGGGAATCCAATTTTCCTTGCCGCCCTTTGATCTAGTGTAATGTTTACTAAATCATAATAGTAATCGGGATCATGAACCGCCAGAATAAATTTATCGTTAGGGATTTCTGGTTCAAAAAAATGGGCTTTTGTACAAGTGCCTTCGTGTAATAATTGTTCAGGTAAGAGTTCGTATTTAGCCATAGGGAAACGATGTCCCTCTGGTAAGGGGTGCTTATAAATAGGATGATAGGCTATTTTAAGCATGACAGGGATATAATTTTAATGGGATGAATTTTAGAAATTCATTTTTCATCACCTTGTGTAAAAATTAGCTAACAGTGAGGCCGTTGGGCACTCCATCTTGGTCTGGATTAACAAAAACAAGTTTGCCATGTTCGTCTTCCGTCATTAAAATCATGCCTTCGCTCTCTACTCCTCTTAATTTTCTTGGAGCTAGATTTACCAAAACAGTAACGCGTTTTCCAATAATATCTTCAGCTTTAAATGATTCAGCAATACCGGAAACAATGGTTCTTGTATCTACACCAGTATCAACTTTTAATACGAGTAGTTTTTTAGCTTTAGGCATTTTTTCAGCTTCAAGAATTGTTCCTACCCTAATATCAAGTTTGGTAAAATCCTCAAAGCTTATGGAGTCTTTTTGAGGTTCTGTGGATTTAGAAGCAGCTTCGTTAGCTTTTTTACTAGCTTCCAGTTTATCCAATTGTTCTTGAATCGTTTTATCTTCTATTTTAGAGAATAAGAGCGTGGCTTTATTAATTTGGTGAGTTGCAGGAAGTAATACAGATTTACTACTGATGTCTTGCCAGCTATTATCATCGTAATTAAGCATTTGCTTTAATCTATCAGAAGTAAATGGTAAAAACGGCTCACTTAAAGTAGCCAATGCACTTGCAATTTGTAACGCTACATACATGATAGTGTTTACACGGTCTGCATCAGTTTTAATGACTTTCCAAGGTTCTTCATCAGCAAGGTACTTGTTGCCTAATCGGGCCAAGTTCATAAGTTCTTGTCCACCTTCTCTAAAGCGGTAGCGCTCAATAGCACTTGCAATCACTGCAGGGTAGGCTTTAACAGCAGTTAAAGTGGCTTCATCTACTTCTGAAAAAGCATTTGGTGTAGGCACAATACCATCAAAATATTTATTAGTGAGAACAACCACACGGTTGATGAAATTTCCAAAAATAGCTACCAGTTCGTTATTATTCCTGGCTTGAAAATCTTTCCAAGTAAAATCATTATCCTTAGTCTCTGGTGCATTAGCGTTTAAGGCATAACGAAGTACATCTTGTTGGTTAGGAAACTCTTTCAAGTATTCTGGTAACCATACAGCCCAGTTTTTTGAAGTTGATAGTTTTTGTCCTTCAAGATTTAAAAATTCGTTAGCAGGAACATTTTCTGGAAGAATGTATGAGCCTTCAGCTTTTAACATGGCTGGAAATATAATACAATGAAACACAATGTTATCTTTTCCAATAAAGTGAAGCATCTTAGTGTCTTTATCTTTCCAGTAGGGTTCCCAATCTTTACCACTAAGTTCCGCCCATTCTATGGTAGAAGAGATGTATCCAATAGGTGCATCAAACCAGACATATAAAACTTTGCCTTCGCCACCCTCTACAGGGACCGGTATTCCCCAATCTAAACCGCGGGTTACTGCACGAGGTCTAAGGCCATCATCAATCCATGATTTAACCTGTCCATAAACATTAGGCTCCCAATCTTTTTTATGTCGTTTTC
>ERZ802830.2529-NODE-2529-length-16376-cov-13.961_pt1 | contig 16376 bp, 13 predicted proteins | sample MGYA00345654_ERZ802830 | MGnify/ENA primary metagenome ERZ802830 (study PRJEB30503, sample SAMEA104212375) | marine metagenome | biome: Westerlies Biome; feature: [SRF] surface water layer (ENVO:00010504) within the epipelagic zone...; material: water...
GATGATGCATGTAAGTGGAAGAGTCGACGGGCTCAGAAAAGGCACTCTGTTTCTACAAAAAGTATTAGACTCCACGCTCATCGATATAGACTCTATTGTAATTAATGGTAATCCAGAATTTAATTTTAAAACCAAGATAGAAAGCCCAGAGATTTATTACCTCTACCTAAATAAAGATGATGGTGATACAATAAATGACCGTGTAATGTTCTTTGCCGAAAAAGGTGAAATTACTATCAATACATTACTAAAAACATTTGAAAGTAGTGCAAAGGTTAGCGGCTCTGAGAATCAAGAATTGTTACAGGAATATCGAAAAATCGCACGACAATTTAATGCAAAAAACCTCGACTACATTAAGGCCTATATCAATAATGCTAAATCAGCCAATGATTCTCGATCCTCAGACTCAATTCAAAAAGAAATGGACAACCTACTAAAAAGACGCTACCTTTATGCCCTGAATTTTGCAATTACCCATGGTGATAATGTAATAGCTCCATATATTGCACTAACCGAAGTTTCAGACGCCAACATTAAATACTTGGATACTGTTGCGTCTAAATTAACTGAAGAAGTGAAAAGTTCTAAATACGGCAAGCTATTAATTGATTTAATAGCTAACCGAAAAGATTTGGAATCAGATCGGTGATTATCAACTCAGTTTAGAAATACTATCGTTGAACTCTACAATAGCAGTACTTAATTCTTCTTTAATTATTTTAAATCCATCTTTGTTACCCACCTTTCTGTTTTCATGGATTTTTAAAATCAAATCGTCAAAAAGTGAAATAGCTTTGTCTACAATTAAGTCACTTTTTTTAAGATCAGCACTAGGATTGGAAAGTTCCCAGGCATAAACATCTTCAATTATTTCTCCAATACTGTTGTTAATTTCTTTTTTTAAAGATCTAATACTTGACATGATTTGAATTTTATGATTCGGCCAAAATTAGCCACTGTACTTAACAAAATTTCTGGGGGTTTCGTAAAGAATAATTTCTAAAGATTTTCCCTGTTCTATATTGGGAAGTAATTTATTATAAATTACAATTGCAATATTTTCAGCAGAGGGAATTAAATCAGCAAACTCAGGTACTTGAATATTAAGGTTTTTATGATCAAAAGCCTCTTCCACCTCAGTTTTAATTAAATCCTTCAGGTCCTTAAGATCCATTACCATTCCAGTAACAGGGTCAACATTGCCAGTAATATTGACAATCAACTCATAATTATGTCCATGATAATATTCATTAGAACACTTTCCAAATACAGATTCATTCTTTTTTTCGTCCCAAGACTTAACATAAAGTCTGTGTGCAGCATTAAAGTGAGCTTTTCGGGAAACAGTAACTCTCATAAAACTTTTTTATTTTTAATATAATTATAAAACCTATCAAAAATTATAGCAAACCAAACAGTATAATTTTGTGGATTTTGTTTGAGATCTTTTTCTATTTCATCTAATGGCATCCAATTAAAAGCTTCTACCTCCTCCAAATTTATCTTTGGATCTTTCCCACTGTAACCAATCAAGACATGATCTAATTCGTGTTCTGTAAGTCCATTATCAAAAGAAGCCTTGTATATAAAAGTGAATAATTCAGTTAAAGGAACTTTAATACCCATCTCTTCTATTAACCGTCTACTTCCGGCTTCCAATGTTTTCTCCCCATCTCGCTGGTGACTGCAACAAGTATTAGTCCAAAGGCCTGGTGAATGATATTTATCAAATGCGCGCTGTTGAAGAAGTAATTCTTGATTTGTATTAATAATAAAAACTGAAAAAGCACGGTGAAGAACTGCTGTGGCATGGGCCTCTAGTTTTTCCATTGTCCCTATCTGTCGATCTTCTTGATCAACCAAAACAACTAATTCTCTATCCATTATTAATTCAAAATTACCTAATAAATACCACAAAACCTATCGTAAAATTCTAGTAGAGTTCTTTAATTTATAATATTTTTACCCAAATATAATTTATGGAATTCCTCGAGGAGATTCAAAAACGTCGAACATTTGGTATTATTTCACACCCGGATGCAGGAAAGACTACTTTGACAGAAAAATTATTGCTTTACGGAGGAGCTATTCAGGAGGCTGGAGCAGTTAAATCAAACAAAATAAAAAAAGGTGCAAGAAGCGATTTCATGGAAATTGAACGACAAAGAGGGATTTCTGTAGCTACATCAGTTTTAGCATTCAATTACCAAAATAAAAAAATTAATATCCTTGATACTCCTGGTCATAAAGATTTTGCAGAGGACACCTTTAGAACACTCACCGCAGTAGATAGTGTGATTGTAGTAATTGATGTTGCTAAAGGTGTAGAAGAACAAACCAAAAAATTAGTAGAGGTTTGCCGAATGCGTAAAATTCCTATGATTATTTTTATAAATAAACTAGATCGAGAAGGAAAAGATGCCTTTGATTTACTGGACGACCTAGAAATAAAGCTTGGACTTAAGGTAAGTCCAATTAGTTTTCCAATTGGAATGGGGTATACTTTTAAAGGGATTTATAATCTTTGGAATAAAAATATTAAAATCTTTGAATCTTCTAACAAACAAAAAATAGCCCAAGCATTTGATTATGATTCATTAGAAAATGATCTCTTAAAAAAAACAATTGGAGAAACTGCAATAGTTGAACTCAAAGAATCTCTAGAATTAGTAAGTGGAGTTTACCCAAAATTCAACCAAAAAGAATATTTAAATGGAGATTTACAACCTGTTTTTTTTGGGTCTGCTCTCAATAATTTCGGAGTTCAAGAATTACTAGATTGTTTTATTGAGATAGCTCCTTCACCACTTCCTAAGTTTACTGATAAACGATTGATTCATCCAGAGGAAAAAGACTTTTCAGGTTTTGTTTTTAAAATTCACGCTAATATGGACCCAAACCATCGCGACCGTTTAGCATTTATAAAAATTGTTTCAGGTGAATTTAAACGCAATACAACTTACTTTCATGTTCGGCATAAAAAAAAGTTAAAATTTTCAAGTCCCAATGCATTTTTTGCTGAAAAGAAAAAATTAGTCGACATATCCTATCCAGGAGATATTGTAGGTCTTCATGACACAGGTAATTTTAAAATAGGAGACACCCTAACATCAGGTGAAGAAATTCACTACAAAGGAATTCCTAATTTTTCACCGGAGCATTTTAGGTTTATCAATAATGCAGACCCTATGAAAGCAAAACAACTTGGAAAAGGTATTAATCAATTGATGGATGAGGGAGTAGCACAACTATTTACCCTCAATCTAAACGGAAGAAAAGTAATTGGTACTGTTGGTATACTTCAATTTGAAGTTATTCAATACCGACTAGAACACGAATATGGAGCCAAATGTATATTTGAAAATCTAAATGTATATAAGGCCTGTTGGATTAGCGTTGCAGATAATGAGAGTGAAAACTATCTGGACTTTTTGAAAGTCAAGAAAAAATTTTTAGCAAAAGATAAAGAAGGCCAATTAATTTATTTGGCTGACTCAGCTTTTTCACTTCAAATGGCGCAACAGAAGTACCCCGTAATAAACTTTCACTTTACATCTGAATTCTAAAAGAATTCCTCATGACATGGACTTAAAATTTATGCTTCACCGGCAGGTCCAAAGTTTAAGGGAATCGTTGGGTGTTCTTTGGAGCTTATTTCACCATGACTATCCTCATAACGACGAACATTGTCCGCCAGTGCACTCTGGAACCTCTTGGCATGCTCAGGTGTCAAAATAATTCTTGACCTAACTTTTGCTTTTGGGTTTCCAGGCATTATAATTACAAAATCAATAACAAACTCGGATGGTGAATGGTTAATTACAGCTAGGTTGGAATATATACCCTGTGAAGTAGAATCATCCAATTCGATATTAATTTTTTGCTCTTTAGAATCCTTTTTATCGCTCATTATTAGAAGTTTACTTCTTCCCTTTCTTTGTCAATCAATAAACTCGTATACTCATCTTTTGAGCCTACAAGAATATTTTCATATTCTCTAGAACCAGTTCCAGCAGGAATCCTATGTCCAACAATGACATTTTCTTTTAATCCTTCGAGTGAATCAATCTTACCGTTTACAGCAGCCTCATTTAATACTTTAGTTGTCTCTTGGAAAGAGGCAGCAGAGATAAATGACTTTGTTTGTAAAGATGCCCTTGTAATACCCTGTAATTCTGGCGTAGCTGTTGCTGATACTGCATCGCGAGCTACAACGATATCTTTATCTTCTCGAATTAACAACGAGTTTTCATCTCTTAAAAGACGAGCCGAGATCATTTGTCCAGCTTTAAGGTTGTTGGATGAGCCAACTTCTTCGACAATTTTCTTTCCATACAAACTGTCGTTTTCTCTTATAAAATCAAGTTTATAAACCAATTGTCCTTCTAAGAAAATAGAATCTCCTGGATCTTGAATTTTAACCTTACGCATCATTTGACGAACAACCACTTCAAAATGCTTATCATTAATCTTCACCCCTTGCAGTCGGTAAACTTCCTGAACTTCGTTTACCAAGTATTGTTGAACGGCAGAGGGGCCTTTAATCTTGAGTATATCTGTAGGAGTAATTGAGCCGTCAGATAATGGCATACCCGCCTTAACAAAATCATTTTCCTGCACCAAAATCTGGTTGGATAATTTAACCAAGTATTTTTTAACATCTCCATATTTAGACTCCACAATAATTTCACGATTACCTCTTTTAATTTTTCCAAAAGAAACCACTCCATCAATCTCAGAGACTACTGCTGGGTTTGAAGGGTTTCTCGCTTCAAATAGCTCTGTAACTCGGGGAAGACCTCCAGTTATATCACCTGATTTAGCAGATTTTCTCGGTATTTTCACCAAAGTTTTTCCTTCTTTTATAGTTTCGCCATCATTGACAATTAAATGAGCCCCAACAGGAAGATTGTAAGACCTTAAAGTATTACCTTTTTTATCTTTAATATGAAGAGTTGGGATTAATTTTTTATTTCTTGATTCAGAAATAACCTTTTCTTGGAAACCTGTCTGTTCATCAATTTCAACTTGATAGGTTACTCCTTGATCAATGTTTTCAAAACTTATTTTTCCAGTAAATTCAGAAACAATTACTCCATTAAATGGATCCCACTGACAAATAACATCTCCCTTCTTAATCTTGGAACTATTTTTGATAAAAATTGAGGATCCATAAGGAATATTGTGGGTGTTTAAAACGTTTTTGGTATTTTCATCCACAAGTTTCAATTCAGCTGTTCTAGAAATAACTATACTAGCGTCTTTTCCATCTGAATCTTGGCCTTTTACCGTCTTTAAATCCTCTATTTCAGCAACTCCATCAAATTTAGCTACCAAACGGTTTTCCTCAGAAATATTACCTGCAACCCCACCTACATGGAAGGTTCTCAATGTCAACTGTGTTCCAGGCTCACCAATTGACTGTGCTGCAACTACACCAACGGCCTCACCCTTCTGTACCATCTTTCCAGTGGATAGATTCCTTCCGTAACACATTACACAAATTCCTTTTATTGCCTCGCAAGTAAGAGGTGAGCGGACTTCTACACTATTGACTGGAGCGTTTTCTATTTTCTTAATAAGGTCCTCTGTTAATTCAACGCCAGCTTCTGCTAATATTTCATCAGTTCTAGGGTCAATAATAGCATTAAGAGAAACCCTTCCTAATATTCTCTCTCCAAGGGTTTCAACGACCTCTTCATTTTTCTTCAAAGGTTTAACTTCTATTCCTCTTAAAGTACCGCAATCTTCCTCATTTACAATAACATCTTGAGAAACATCAACCAGCCTACGAGTCAAATAACCGGCATCAGCGGTTTTTAGAGCAGTATCAGCTAATCCTTTTCGTGCGCCGTGAGTTGATATAAAATATTCCAGGATGGAAAGCCCTTCTTTAAAATTAGATAGAATTGGATTTTCAATAATCTCGCCACCTCCAACATTAGATTTTTTTGGCTTTGCCATCAAACCTCGCATTCCGGTCAACTGACGGATTTGTTCCTTCGATCCCCTTGCCCCAGAATCCAACATCATAAATACTGAATTAAACCCTTGCTGATCCTCACTAATTCGTTTCATTGCCATTTCTGTAAGTTTCGCATTAGTGGATGTCCAAACATCTATGACTTGGTTGTAACGTTCGTTATTAGTAATCAATCCCATGTTATAATTTCCAGTAATTCCCTCAACTTGACTATTGGCATCTCCAATCATTTCAATTTTTTCAGCGGGAATTATGATATCACCTAGACTAAAAGATAGACCTCCTCTAAATGCAAATTTATAACCCATATCCTTAATTTCGTCTAGGAAAGTCGCAGTCTCTGGGACACTAGTTAATTTCAAGATTTGGCCAATGATCTCTCTCAAATTCTTTTTAGTCAAAACCTCATTAAAATAACCTGCATTTTCAGGAACCACCTCATTAAAAAGTACTCGACCAACAGTAGTATCAATTATCTGATAGACCAATTCTCCCTCCTCATTAAAATCTTTAGCTCTAATTTTAATCATCGCATTTAAGTCTACACGTTTTTCATTGTATGCTATGTGAACTTCTTCAACAGAATAAAAAGTCAATCCCTCTCCTTTAAGAATAAGCTCAGGTGATGATTTTCTTGCTTTAGTCATATAATACAACCCCAATACCATATCCTGAGATGGAACAGTAATTGGAGATCCATTGGCAGGGTTTAAAATATTATGAGAAGCCAGCATTAATAGCTGGGATTCTAGTATTGCTTCGGGCCCAAGGGGTAAGTGGACTGCCATTTGATCTCCATCAAAGTCAGCATTAAATGCGGTACAAACCAACGGATGTAACTGAATAGCCTTTCCTTCAATAAGCTTGGGCTGAAAAGCTTGAATACCTAATCTATGTAATGTGGGGGCGCGATTCAATAATACTGGGTGACCTTTGAGTACATTTTCTAAAATATCCCAAACAACTGGTTCTTTACGGTCTATAATTTTCTTGGCCGACTTGACTGTTTTTACAATACCTCTTTCAATTAGTTTTCGGATTATGAATGGCTTATAAAGTTCGGCCGCCATTCCTTTTGGTAAACCACATTCGAAAAGTTTTAATTCAGGACCAACGACAATTACAGATCGTGCTGAATAGTCAACCCTCTTACCAAGTAAGTTTTGACGAAAACGACCCTGCTTTCCCTTCAAGGAATCTGATAGAGATTTTAATGGCCGATTAGAGTCTGTTTTAACAGCAGAAGATTTTCTTGTATTGTCAAAAAGTGAATCAACTGACTCTTGTAGCATCCGTTTTTCATTTCTTAAAATTACCTCAGGTGCCTTTATTTCAACCAATCTTTTTAAACGATTATTTCTGATAATAACTCTTCTGTATAAGTCGTTTAAGTCAGATGTAGCAAAGCGGCCTCCATCTAGAGGAACCAATGGTCTTAGTTCTGGCGGGATGACAGGGATCACTTTCATGATCATCCATTCCGGTAAATTTTCTCTGCTTTCATTGGCTTCTTTTAAAGCCTCTACTACTTGAAGCCTTTTTAAAGCCTCTGTTTTTCTTTGTTTGGAAGTTTCATTATTGGCTTTATTTCTCAATTCAAATGATAAAGCCTCTAAATCAATCCTAGAAAGTAATTCAATCAAACATTCGGCTCCCATCTTAGCAATGAATTTCTCCGGATCACTGTCATCAAGAAATTGATTTTCAATTGGCAACTGCTCCATTATATTTAAGTACTCTTCCTCAGTCAAGAAATCCATTTTTTGGATAGGTTCTCCTTCCGAGTTTTTAGTAGTACCAGGCTGTATAACAACATATCGCTCATAATAAATTATCATATCCAACTTTTTCGAAGGTAATCCGAGTAAGTATCCAATCTTATTAGGTAATGATCTGAAATACCATATATGAGCAACAGGAACAACTAAACTAATATGTCCTACTCTATCACGCCTTACTTTTTTTTCAGTTACTTCTACACCACAACGGTCACAAACAATTCCTTTATACCGAATTCGCTTGTATTTCCCACATGCACATTCAAAGTCTTTTACGGGACCGAAAATCCGCTCACAAAATAACCCGTCACGTTCAGGCTTGTGTGTTCTGTAATTAATAGTTTCAGGTTTTAAGACCTCTCCTCTCGAATTACCAAGGATAACCTCAGGGGATGATAAACCAATAGTAATTTTATTGAATTTCTTTTGGGTAATAATTTCGTTGTTTCTAGGCATAACTCAATAATAATTTTTAATTATTCTTCTAATCTAATATCCAATCCTAAGCCCTTCAATTCGTGCATCAAAACATTGAAAGATTCTGGTAATCCAGGTTCCGGAAGAGTTTCTCCCTTAACAATGGATTCGTACGTTTTAGCTCTTCCAACTACATCGTCAGACTTTACGGTCAAAATTTCCTGGAGTGTACTGGAAGCTCCATATGCTTCTAAAGCCCAGACTTCCATCTCTCCGAATCTCTGGCCACCAAATTGAGCTTTACCACCTAATGGTTGTTGAGTAATCAAGGAATAAGGACCAATTGATCTAGAGTGCATTTTATCGTCTACCATGTGACCTAATTTCAGCATATAAATTACTCCAACTGTAGCGGCTTGGTCAAAGCGATCTCCTGTACCTCCATCATAGAGATGTGTATGTCCGTAAAGAGGTACATTACCTTTTTTTGTTAACTCATTTATTTGATCTATGCTTGCACCATCAAAAATAGGTGTAGCGTATTTCTCACCTAAGTTAAGTCCTGCCCATCCTAGTACTGTTTCATATATTTGTCCAATATTCATACGAGATGGAACTCCTAGAGGATTTAAAACAATATCAACAGGTGAACCGTCCTCTAAAAATGGCATTTCTTCCTCTCGAACAATTCGGGCAACAATACCTTTATTTCCATGGCGTCCAGCCATCTTATCTCCTACCTTAAGTTTTCGTTTTTTAGCGACGTAAACTTTGGCTAATTTTTTGATTCCTGCAGGTAGCTCATCACCCACGCTTATAGTAAATTTCTCTCTTCTAAGAGATCCTTGTAAATCATTTTCTTTGATTTTATAATTATGAATCAGATCAGCAATTAATTTGTTAACCTCTGAGGTTGTAGTCCACACTCCCTTAGTAAGATGAGCGTAGTCTTCAACTTTGGAAAGCATTTTGAGGCTATATTTCTTTCCTTTAGGAAGTACTTCTTCTCCAAGGTCATTTTGAACTCCTTGACAAGTTTTACCATTAACAATATTGAAAAGTTTTTCAATCAATAAACTTTTTAAATCTTCAAACTTACCTTCAAACTCCTTCTCCAATAATTCGAGCTCTTGCTTATCTTGATTTCGTTTTCTTTTATCCTTAACGGATCTTGTAAACAATTTTTTATCAATTACCACACCTCTCAACGATGGAGGTGCTTTAAGAGAAGCGTCTTTTACATCCCCAGCTTTATCTCCAAAAATAGCACGCAATAACTTTTCCTCAGGTGAAGGGTCCGATTCTCCTTTGGGAGTAATTTTACCAATCAAGATATCTCCAGATTGTACCTCAGCACCGATACGAATCATACCGTTTTCATCCAAATCTTTGGTAGCTTCCTCACTTATATTTGGAATATCATCAGTCAATTCCTCAGTACCTAACTTGGTATCCCTAACATCTATTGAATATTCGTCAATGTGAATAGAAGTAAAAATATCTTGCCTTACTACCTTTTCGGAAATTACAATTGCATCCTCAAAATTATATCCTTTCCAGGGCATGAATGCAACTTTCAAGTTTCTTCCTAGTGCAAGTTCTCCGGTTTGTGTAGCATATCCTTCAGAAAGAACCTGTCCCTTTATAACTCGATCTCCTTTTCTTACAATAGGTTTTAAATTAATACAAGTTCCTTGGTTAGTTTTTCTAAATTTAATCAAATTGTAAGTTTTGGAATCTCCATCAAAACTAACCAGACGTTCATCGTCAGTCATATCGTATTTGATACTAATTTTATTAGCGTCAACGTATTCGACGAGTCCATCACCTTCTGCATTTATTAGGACCCTTGAATCAGAAGCAACTTGACGCTCTAATCCAGTCCCAACTATTGGTGATTCTGGTCGTAACAAAGGAACAGCTTGGCGCATCATATTAGATCCCATAAGCGCTCTATTTGCATCATCATGTTCTAGAAATGGAATTAATGAAGCCGATATTGAAGCAATTTGGTTAGGTGCTACATCCGTATAATTAATTTGATCAGGTGTAACCACTGGAAAATCTGCCTGATCTCTGGCAATTACTTTTTCTGATGTAATATTTCCAGATTTATCGAAGGGTATATTAGCCTGAGCTATTAAATTATTTTCTTCTTCTTCAGCACTAAGATAAATCGTATTAACAAGGTCAATTTTTCCTCCCTCAACTTTACGATAAGGGGTTTCAATAAATCCAAGATTATTTACCTTTGCATATACACCTAGGGAAGAAATTAAACCTATGTTAGGCCCCTCAGGTGTTTCAATTGGGCAAAGTCTTCCATAGTGAGTATAATGTACATCTCTTACCTCAAAACCTGCTCTTTCTCTTGAAAGCCCTCCTGGACCTAAAGCAGAAAGTCTTCTCTTGTGAGTGATTTCAGCTAATGGATTTGTCTGATCCATAAACTGTGAAAGCTGGTTAGTTCCAAAAAAAGTATTGATAACGGAAGACAGAGTTTTGGCATTTATTAAGTCAATAGGAGTAAAAACCTCATTATCTCTTACATTCATCCTCTCTCTAATAGTTCTTGCCATTCTAGCTAAACCAACTCCGAACTGAGATGACAATTGCTCACCTACAGTTCTGACCCTTCGATTAGAGAGGTGATCAATATCATCAATTTCAGCTTTTGAATTAATAAGTTCTATTAAGTATTTTATTATGGTTATAATGTCTATTTTGGTCAAAACTAGTTTATCCATCTCAACCTCCAAGTTGAGTTTCTTATTCATTCTGTAACGACCTACTTCGCCAAGATTATATCGTTGATCTGAAAAGAAAAGTTTATCTATTATTCCTCTGGCGGTATCTTCATCTGGTGGCTCAGCATTCCTTAATTGACGATAGATGTGTTCTACAGCTTCTTTTTCAGAATTAGTAGGGTCTTTTTGTAAGGTATTATGAATAATTGCGTAGTCTGCCAAATGAGCGTCCTCCTTATGAAGTAAAATCGCTTTTACGTCAGCTTCCAAAATCATTTCAAAATGTTCTTTTTCAAGAATAGTATCTCGGTCTATAATAATTTCATTTCGCTCAATAGAAATGACCTCGCCAGTATCTTCATCTACAAAATCTTCATGCCAAGTTTTTAATACCCTCGCTGCAAGTTTTCGATTCATTACTTTTTTTAATCCCGTTTTAGAAACCTTAACCTCTTCAGCTAAATCAAATATTTCCAATATTTGCTTATCACTTTCATAACCAATAGCACGAAACAATGTTGTTACCGGTAATTTTTTCTTACGGTCAATGTAAGCATACATAACACTATTAATATCAGTAGCAAACTCAATCCAAGAACCTTTAAATGGAATAACTCTTGCCGAATAGAGTTTTGTTCCATTAGCGTGAAAAGACTGGCCAAAAAATACCCCTGGAGATCGGTGTAATTGAGAAACAACAATTCGCTCTGCACCATTTATAACAAAAGTACCGCTTGGAGTCATATATGGAATTGTTCCTAAGAATACATCCTGAACAATAGTCTCAAAATCTTCGTGCTCTGGATCTGTACAGAAAAGCTTTAATCTTGCTTTTAAAGGAACTGAATAAGTTAATCCTCTTTCGATACATTCTTGAATTGAATAACGAGGAGGGTCGATAAAATAGTCGAGAAACTCCAACACAAATTGATTACGAGTATCTGTAATTGGAAAATTTTCTTTAAAAGTGTTAAATAATCCTTCCTCTATTCTCTCATCAGACTTAGTTTCCAATTGGAAAAAGTCTTGAAAAGATTTGATTTGAATATCTAAAAAATCGGGGTAATTTGGTGAGTGTTTTGCAACAGCAAAATCGACTCTTTTTGATGATATATTCGGCATTTAGATTAATTTATTAGTATCAGAATAAAGTTTTAACTAGTTGGGCCTTAATAAAAAAACAAAATGGTTTAGGCTTAACAAAGGATAATCCTGTAGCCAAAACCTAAGGTTTTTGAGAAAAAAAACTATTTTAACTCAACTTCAGCTCCAGCTTCCTCTAGAGATTTTTTAAGTCCCTCAGCTTCATCTTTGGAAACCGCTTCCTTAATATTACTTGGAGCATTATCAACTAATTCCTTTGCTTCTTTAAGACCAAGACCAGTTAGTTCTTTAACCAATTTGACTACTGCAAGTTTAGAGCCTCCAGCAGCTGTGAGGACAACGTCAAATTCTGATTTTTCCTCAGTAGTTGGATCGCCACCACTGGCTGCTGCACCTCCAGCAACAGCAACTGCAGCTGCAGCAGGCTCAATGCCATACTCGTCTTTTAAAATATTAGCTAAATCGTTGACTTCTTTTACAGTCAAGTTTACCAGTTGTTCCGCGAATTCTTTTAAATCTGCCATTTTGTATTAATTTGAATTTCTAATTTTAATTTATAATTTTTTGAGTGTGTACAATTTTATACATTATCGCTCAGATAATGTCTTTAATATCCCCGAAATATTTGAACCACCTGACTGAAGTGCCGAAATAATATTCTTGGCTGGTGATTGAAGAATGGAAATTATTTCTCCTAATAACTCCTCTTTCGATTTGATGGATTCCAAAAAATCGATTTGGTCATCACCAATGTATATAGCTTCCTCAATATATGCTCCCTTCAATACGGGCTTATCAGATTTCTTACGGAAATCTTTAATTAATTTAGCTGGAGTATTTCCAGCTTCAGAAAACATCAATGAGGTATTACCTTTTAATACTGATTGTAATTCTCCAAAATCTTTTTCAGAGGCATCCATAGCTTTCGCCAAAAGAGTATTCTTCACAACAGATAATTTGATGTTTGATTTAAAACATGCTCGACGTAGTGCGGTAGTCTGAACCGCATTCAATCCCGCAATGTCTGTAAGGTAAAGGTTTTTTACCGATGATATTTCGGTTGTTAAATCCTTAATTTCCTGTATTTTTTCCTGTTTCGTCATTACCTTGATTTTGAGGCTTAAGCGATTTTTGTTTCAATATTAATGCTGGGACTCATTGTACTGGACATGAAAATACTTTTTATGTAAGTACCCTTAATCGAAGAGGGTCTCATCTTTTGGATTGTTTTCAACAATTCACTTGCATTATCTTCGATTTTTTTTGCTTCAAAAGAAGCTTTACCAATAGAAGCATGAATGATTCCAGTTTTGTCAACTTTAAAGTCTATTTTACCACCTTTCACGTCAGATACGGCTTTTTTAATATCCATTGTAACAGTCCCAGTTTTTGGATTGGGCATTAAACCTCTTGGTCCTAAGACTCTTCCTAACGGTCCCAGTTTACCCATAACACTAGGCATGGTGACTATTACGTCGACATCTGTCCATCCATCTTTAATTTTTTGAAGATATTCGTCAAGTCCAATAAAATCGGCACCTGCTTCTTTCGCTTCTATTTCTTTATCTGGAGTAACCAATGCAAGTACACGAAGTACTTTTCCGGTTCCATGGGGCAGAGTTACAACACCTCTAATCATTTGATTAGCTTTCTTCGGATCAACACCTAATCTAATTGCCAAATCAACTGAAGAATCAAACTTTTCGGTAGAGATATCTTTAACCAAGCTGGAAGCATCTGATAACGTATATACTGAATTGGAATTCACTTTTTCCCTAGCTACTTTCTGTTTTTTTGATAATTTTATCATATTTAATATTTAAGGATTAGAGGGGAATTCTCCCTTTACAGTAAACCCCATTGAGCGTGCTGTACCAGCTACCATTTTCATTGCAGATTCTATACTAAACGCATTTAAATCCTGCATTTTGTCTTGAGCAATTACTTTAACTTGATCCCAAGTAACCGAAGCAACTTTAATTCTATTAGGTTCACCCGATCCTTTTTTAGTTTTAGCTGCTTCCATAAGTTGAACGGCCGCTGGGGGTGTTTTAATTACAAATTCAAATGACTTGTCTTTGTAGACAGTAATTACAGCTGGTAATATTTTACCTGGCTTATCTTGGGTTCGCGCATTAAATTGTTTACAAAACTCCATGATATTAACTCCTGCAGCACCTAATGCGGGTCCGACTGGTGGCGAAGGATTCGCTGCACCTCCCCGAACTTGAAGTTTAAGAACCTTATCTATATCTTTTGCCATTATTAATTTAAACTTTAAAGTTTATAGAAGCTTTAATTGGAAGCTAAAACTTCTGGTATAGGTAACATTTATAATTTTTCTACTTGCATATAACTTAATTCTAAAGGGGTCTTACGGCCAAATATCTTGACCATTACCTCTAGTTTTCTCTTTTCTTCATTTACTTTTTCAATAGTTCCATTAAACCCATTGAAAGGCCCATCAATTACCTTTACGTTTTCACCTGAAGTGAAAGGGATTGCGATGTGTTCAGTTGTCATGGTCAATTCATCAACCTTTCCAAGCATTCTATTAACTTCAGCGATTCTTAATGGAATAGGTTCGCCTCCTTTAGTTTCTCCTAAAAAGCCTATTACATTAGTAACAGATTTAATGATGTGTGGGATTTCTCCAATCAAGTTAGCTTTAATCATTATGTATCCTGGGAAATAAACTTTCTCTTTATTGATTTTTTTTCCATTTCTAATCTGAACAACTTTTTCCATTGGAACCAACATATCATCAACTTGATCAGCATATCCTAAACGGGAAATTTCCCCCATTATATAGTCCTTAATCTTAGCTTCTTGGCCACTTACCGCTCTAATAACATACCAGTTTTTTGATGCAACTTCTGCCATGATTATCCGTTTATCAGTTGAAAATAAAAGCCTACAACTTCTGAAAGCACTGTATCAGCTCCCCATATTGCAATTGAAAAGATTACTGAGAATAGCATAACTATGACCACAAGTTTTTGTAACTCTTGTCGGGGTGTCCATGAAACGTTATTCTTAAGTTCCTCAATTGAATCTTTAATATAGCTTATAAAAGCAGACATTTTCTTTACTATTATTTGCACGGGTTGAGAGGCTCGAACTCCCGACACCTGGTTTTGGAGACCAGTGCTCTACCAACTGAGCTAAACCCGTTTTTATTCGACACAAAAGGCGCCCACCATTGGTAGACACCTTGAGTATCATCTTAAAAACTTTTTTAATCTAAAATCTCAGTGACTTGACCAGCTCCAACAGTTCTTCCTCCTTCACGAATCGCAAATCTAAGGCCTACATTTAATGCAATAGGCTGAATCAAATCTACTGTGATAGTTAAATTGTCCCCAGGCATTACCATTTCAACTCCATCAGGTAGGACTATATTACCTGTTACATCCGTGGTTCTTACATAAAACTGAGGACGATAGTTGTTATGGAATGGTGTGTGGCGACCCCCTTCTTCTTTTTTCAAAATATATACCTCAGCTTTAAATTTAGCATGAGGTGTAACCGAACCAGGCTTACATATGACCATACCTCTCTTAATATCGGTTTTTTCGATACCTCTTAGAAGAATTCCTACATTGTCACCCGCTTCACCTCTGTCGAGAATTTTGCGGAACATCTCAACTCCAGTCACAGTTGAGTCAAGTTTTTCAGCTCCCATTCCAATAATATCAATTGAATCGCCAGTGTTGGCAACACCAGTTTCAATTCGACCGGTAGCAACAGTACCTCGTCCTGTAATGGAAAATACATCCTCAACAGGCATTAAAAAATCTTTTTCAACATCACGTTTTGGTAATTCAATCCATGAGTCAACTTCTTCCATTAATTTGAGTACAGTATCTACCCATTTTTGTTCTCCATTAAGAGCCCCAAGCGCTGAGCCAAGGATTACCGGGGAATTATCTCCGTCATAATCGTAGAAGGAAAGTAATTCTCTTACTTCCATTTCGACCAATTCTAATAATTCTTCATCATCAACCATGTCAGCTTTATTAAGGAAAACAACTATTCTAGGAATTCCTACCTGTCGACCAAGTAAAATATGCTCGCGCGTTTGTGGCATAGGCCCGTCTGTAGCGGCGACTACAAGTATAGCTCCATCCATCTGAGCAGCACCAGTTACCATATTTTTTACATAATCGGCGTGACCAGGACAATCAACGTGCGCATAATGTCTATTTGTTGTCTGATATTCTACGTGTGAAGTATTAATAGTAATACCACGCTCTTTTTCTTCAGGAGCATTATCGATTTGATCAAAGCTTTTTGCTTCAGACATTCCTGCATCAGCAAGCACCTTTGTTATCGCAGCTGTTA
>ERZ802830.2530-NODE-2530-length-16376-cov-8.69469_pt1 | contig 16376 bp, 15 predicted proteins | sample MGYA00345654_ERZ802830 | MGnify/ENA primary metagenome ERZ802830 (study PRJEB30503, sample SAMEA104212375) | marine metagenome | biome: Westerlies Biome; feature: [SRF] surface water layer (ENVO:00010504) within the epipelagic zone...; material: water...
CTGATCGATTAGTTTTTTTGTTGGATAACGAAAAATACTGTCTCTTACAGGATAATAACCATAAACCAAAAATAGAATTACAAAAGAAAAAAATATTGAAACTCCTAATAAACTTAATATCCACTTAATTGTTCTATTTACTTTTTGCTTACGGATAAGCTCCTCATATTGTTTTTTAGCTCTTAATTCTTCCAAAGTAGGTTCTGGGAGTACTTCTTTTGTATTAACTACTGCCTCTTCTACTAGTTTTATATCTATATCATTCTTTCCTATGTCTGGAATAGCTCTAGCAAATTTTACTAAATCAGCAGTATTGAGAACTGTTTGTAAATTTTTTATAGTTTTATCGTCTAAATCTAACTTTCCTTCTTTTTTTAAGCCTTCTAATTTCATTAGAAGTTGATCTGAAGTACTTTCCAAAGCATCTATATCTGTCTCTTCCTCAAAATATAACCTTAATACATCAATTAAATCAGAATAGTAAGATTTATATTCCATTTGATCTTTTGGTTGTCTTTTTTCTAGTTCCTTTAATGAATTTATTGCTTTTTCAAATGGAGGTATAATATTTTTTTTCTTTAAAAGTTTTTTTTGATATACTTTATATAAATAGATTATAAAAATAATCGCAGTGATTATCAATACTAATAAACCAATTTTTATAAATAAAAGTCTGTAACTTTTACTAACAATTTGAACGGGTTTAATTTCATACATCTTTTGTTTTAGTGTATCCACTTCAATATCATTCACTCTAATTTTAACTGGATTTGACAGCTTTGAAAATCCATTAATTAGGACTCTTTGTGATGGAATAAAATAATATCCAGAATCAAATTGAATTAAATTATACCTTTTAACTAACAGATACTTGTCGCCTAAATTTTGTGTATCTATTGGAAAAGACTCGAGAGTTTCAATCGGATTGATTGATAATTTATCAGGAAAAGTTATTTTTTGAACTGAATCTACCTCAACATTCAAATAAAAGTCAATCTGTTCTCCAATATCAAAGGTAGTAGATGTTACCTTTGCGATGACTTTAGAGTCAAACTGACCTTTTGCAAATCCAAAAGATAATATGAACAAAAAATAAAAAAATTTATTCATTTTTATCTAGTTCGGTTTTTAAAATACCCCAGTAGTTTTTTTACATAACTCTCTCTCAATTCACAACTAATTGATCCAGCACCATTTTTTTTAAAAAGAGTTGAAAAAATTTGAGTATTTCTTGCATATTCTATGGAATATGATTCACGAATGCGTTTTGAATCAGTATCAATCCACGATATTCCTTTTTTTTCAGAATCAATCATAGGGACAAGTCCCATTTTAGGTATAAATGTCTCCATTTTATCATAGATTTTTATACCAGTTAAATCATGTTTTTTAGAAACAATCTTAAGTGTTTTATCATAATCGTTGTCAATAAAATCAGATAAAATAAATACAATTGCACTTTTTTTTATGACTCCTGATAAAAAAGCAAAAGCTTCACTGATATTTGTCGATTTATTTTTTGGGTTAAATTCAAGTAACTCTCTAATAATCCTTAGTATATGAGAACGTCCTTTTTTTGGAGGAATGTATAACTCTATAATCCCTGAAAACATGATCATTCCAACCTTATCATTATTTTGAAGAGCAGAAAAAGCGAGTGTCGCTGCAATTTCCGTAATTGTCTCTTTTTTAGTAATAGATCCAGTCCCAAAAAATTCTGATCCACTTATATCAACCATTAACATTAATGTTAGCTCTCTTTCTTCTTCAAAAACTTTAACATATGGACTATTATATCTAGCGGTTACATTCCAGTCTATTGATCTGACGTCATCTCCAAATTGGTATTGTCTAACCTCACTAAATGTCATTCCCCTGCCTTTAAAAGTACTATGATATTCCCCTCCAAAAATATGATTGCTTAGTCGTCGAGTTTTAATTTCAATTTTTCGAACTTTTTTTAATAGCTCTTTCGTATCCATCTATATATAAATTTTACTAGGGTACTTCGATCTCATTAACAATTTGACCTATTATTTCCTCTGAAGTTATACTTTCAGCCTCGGCTTCATATGTTAATCCAATTCGATGTCTTAAAACATCATATATTACCGATCTAATATCTTCAGGTATTACATAGCCTCTGTGCCTTAAAAATGCATTACATTTTGCAGCTTTAGCTAAGTTTATACTTCCTCTAGGTGAAGCCCCAAAACTAATTAATGGTTTTAGTTTACTTAAATTATATTTTTCTGGGTAACGGGTACAGAATATTAAATCAAGAATATATTTTTCAATCTTTTCATCCATATATACTAAACGAACAGATTCCTGAGCAGAAAGTATTTGTTTTGTTGTAACAACTGGATTTATTTTTTCATGGGATCCCTTTAGATTGGAGGTGACTATTATATTTTCTTCCTCTATTTTTGGATAATCAATAATGGTTTTTAACATAAATCTATCAACCTGAGCTTCTGGCAGAGGGTATGTTCCTTCTTGTTCAACGGGGTTTTGGGTTGCCATTACCAAAAAGGGAGCTTTTAATTTAAAACTAGTATCTCCTATGGTCACCTGTTTCTCCTGCATTGCCTCAAGTAAAGCGGACTGAACTTTTGCAGGAGCTCTGTTAATTTCATCAGCTAGAACAAAGTTTGCAAAGATTGGACCTTTTTTAATTGAGAAATCATTTTCCTTCATGTTGAAAATCATAGTTCCAATAACATCCGCTGGAAGTAGGTCTGGAGTAAATTGGATTCGACTAAAACTTGACTTTACTGCTTGACTTAAGGTATTTATTGCAAGTGTTTTTGCTAGTCCAGGAACACCTTCCAACAAGATATGACCCTGACCAAGGAGTCCAATTAAAAGTCTTTCTACCATTGTTTTCTGACCAATAATAACTTTATTTATCTCACGATTAAGTGGATCTAAAAAAGCACTTTCTTTTTCAATAATTTCGTTTATTGAATTAATATCTATGTTAGAGTTTTCCATTAATTGGTTATTTTTTAAATTTTGTGAGACAAAAATGAAAATTAATTTAACCAATCGTTGTTAATAATTGGTTAAAAAATAGGATAATTGGAGTTTTCCTAGATATAAAGTATTCCTATTTTTGAATAAGAAGTTTAATCTGAAATGGACAAAAAAACTCAATCAAGAATTATTTCTGGGGTAATGAATTGGGGTGAATGGGGAGAAAATTTATCTGTAAATGAAATGGCAGAACTAATTGAGTTTAATCTTGAAAAGGGAATAAATACTTTTGATCAAGCTGATATTTATGGAGGATATACAACTGAAAAACAATTTGGAAAAGCATTTAAGTCTTCAGGTGTTGAAAGAACTAAAATCAAATTAATAACTAAATGTGGTATCCAATACCCTTGTGAATCCAAACCATTTAAAATTAAACATTACGATTATTCTCCCCAACATATAAGATTTTCAGTTGAAAATTCCCTTAAAAATCTAAAGACTGAATACATTGATGTTTTTTTATTACATAGGCCCAGTCCTTTAATGAATGGAAATGAAATCGCAGAGGTAATTTCAAAACTAAAAAATGATGGAAAGATTAAAGAATTTGGAGTATCAAACTTTACTGAATCTCAGATTAAGCTTATCAAAAAAAATATTCCGGTCGATTTCAACCAGATTGAATGTTCTTTGACAAATAATGAATGTTTTTCAAATGGTATTGTTGATTTTTGCCAAACAGAAAATATAAATTTAATGGCATGGTCACCATTAGGGTCTTATTTTAAAACAAAGGATAATACCACTAATAGAATTAAACCAATTATTGAAAAATTATCAAATAAATATTCCTGCTCTGTTGACCAGCTCCTTTTATCATGGATAATGAAACATCCTGCTTCAATCATTCCTGTGATTGGTACAACAAAAAAAGAAAGAATTTTGGCTTCAATAAAATCAATTAATGTTAATTTAGATAGGTTAGATTGGTTTTCTTTACTGGAGGCAAGTACAGGTAAAAGAGTAGCATAGAATGAAAAATAAAATAATTTTAATTACAGGTGCTAGTAGTGGAATTGGGTGGTCAACTGCAAAACTTCTCTCTTCTGAAGGCCATCACTTAATACTTTGTGGTAGAAATAAAAAAAAATTGACGAAATTATCAAGAGAATTAAGCTCTAAAAACCATATCCTAACCTTTGATGTGAAAAATAAAAGTGATGTTTTCAACTCTATTTCTTCTTTACCTATAAAATTTAAAAAAATTGATGTTTTAATTAATAATGCTGGTAATGCCCATGGACTAGATTTTGCTCACGAATCTAATATTTTAGATTGGGAAGAAATGATAGATACTAACGTCAAAGGTGTTTTATATGTCACAAAAGAAATCTTAAATAATATGGTTGAAAGAAAATCAGGACAAATAATTAATGTTGGTTCTATAGCAGGAAAAGAATCATACCCCAAAGGAAATGTTTATTGTGCCAGCAAGGCAGCAATAAATAAATTTACTGAAGGACTTCGATTAGATTTAAACCCCTTTGGGATCAGAGTTAGTGCTATTCATCCCGGTTTAGTTGAAACAAACTTTTCGAACGTAAGGTTTAAAGGAAATAAAGAAAAAGCGAAAAAAATATATGATGGCTTCAAGCCATTATCTTCCATAGATGTGGCACATTGTATAAGCTACATGATAAATACACCTCAACATGTCAACATAGCTGATTGTACAATTTTGCCAACAGATCAGGCAGGAGCGTATGTTTTAAATAAATCCAATTAATATTCATCTAATCCTTCAGGATACAAGAAATTATTGAAAGGAAATCTTGAAATATGAATTTGCCTTACAAATTTATAAACCTCTTCCTTTAGTTTTATCAAATTTTCTTTTTTGGCAGCCGAAATAAACAAACTTTTTTTATTTTCTTTTGCAATCCATGAGCTTTCTAGTTCTTCAATGGAGTAATTACTTTTATCTCTTTTTATTGTTAAATCATCTGGATCCCATGGTTTAGGTGAGTATAAATCAGTCTTATTAAAAATTAAAAGTGTGGGCTTATTTAAACTATTGATTTCTAATAAAGTTTTATTCACTGATTCTATATGATCCTCAAAATTCGGATGAGATATGTCAACTACATGTAGAAGTAAATCTGATTCTTGAACCTCATCTAATGTGCTTTTAAAAGATTCTACTAATTGTGTTGGAAGTTTTCTAATAAAACCCACAGTATCAATCATCAAAAATGGAAGGTTTCCAATTACAACTTTTCTAACTGTAGTGTCAAGTGTTGCAAAAAGTTTATTTTCGGCAAAAACATTACTTTTCGAAATAGTATTCATAAGTGTCGATTTACCAACATTTGTATATCCCACTAGCGCTACTCGAACTAGTTGACCTCTATTGCCTCTTTGAGTAGACATTTGTTTGTCAATAACTATTAGCTTTTTTTTAAGCAATGATATTTTATCTCTTACAATTCTTCTGTCAGTTTCAATTTCTGTTTCACCAGGACCTCTCATCCCAATACCCCCTTTTTGTCTTTCCAAATGAGTCCAAAGTCCCTTTAATCTTGGAAGTAAATATTGATATTGAGCAAGTTCTACCTGAGTTCTTGCATAACTAGTTTTTGCTCTTTGAGCAAATATATCAAGGATGAGTCCTGTTCTATCAAGTATTTTACATTTTAAAATCTTTTCTAGGTTGTTCTGCTGAGCAGTGGATAACTCATCATCAAAAATTACGGAGCTAATATTGTTTTTTTCAACAAAAAGGAAAAGCTCTTCTAATTTTCCACTACCAATTAAGGTTTTAGGATTGGGTAAATTTATTTTTTGAGTGAATCTTTTTAAAACCTTTCCACCAGCTGTTTGAGCTAAAAATTCTAATTCATTTAAGTAATCGTTAGATAATAGCTCATTTTGTTTAGAGCTTATTAGGCCAACTATTACAGTCTTCTCAATTAGTAATGATTTCTTTTCAATCATTATCAGACTTCCATTTTTTTATAGAAAAATTCTTATCTGAAAACTCCGCATAGGTAAAGTGAGTAATCCAATCACCCAAATTAATGTATCGAGATTCATTAAGAGGAATTTCTAAAGGAAGGTGTCGGTGTCCAAAAACATAAAAATCTCTAAATTTTTCTTTATTTTTTTTTATTACATATTGGAAAATAATTTCATTTTCAGGACCATTATATTTTCTATCGTCATTTCCAGAAATTAATTTATTATTAATTGATAAGTATTGAGCTAATTTAACTCCTAAATCAGGATGAATCCATCTAAAAAATGTTTTCATGATAGGATTTGTAAAAAATTTTTTCATCCTTTTATAGCCATAGTCCCCTGGACCAATACCATCCCCGTGGCCAATCAAAAATGATTTTTTATTAATCGTGAACTCTTGTGGAGAAAGAAAAACTTTAATATTGAGCTCTTTAGTAAAATAGTCATTCATCCATAAATCATGGTTGCCTACAAAAAAATAAATAGGAATACCTTTATCTGAAATATTTGCCAATTTACCTAAAATTCTCACAAACCCTTTAGGTACAACTTTGCTGTACTCAAACCAAAAATCAAAAAGATCACCTAAGAGAAATAAAGCACCGGCATCTTTTTCTATAAAATTTAACCAATTCAGAAAAATTTCTTCTCTTTTTTTACTGGATTCATAGGATGGAGCCCCAAAATGTTGGTCTGAAGAAAAATAAACCTTTTTATTTTTTTGAATTACCAATGTATTCATAAATCACAAATATAGAAAGGTTATTTATTAATTGCTTGAGTAATGTCATCAATCAAATCTCGATAATCTTCTATCCCTACACTTAGTCTGATAAGCGTATCAATAACTCCACTTTCTTCTCTTACTTTTTTTGGAATTGATGCATGGGTCATACTTGCTGGGTGTCCAGCCAAACTTTCAACACCGCCCAAAGACTCCGCTAGAGTAAAAACTTTAAAGTTTTCAATTATTCTTATAGTCTTTTTAATATCTGAACCTTTTGGTATAAAAGAAATCATTCCACCAAAATCTTTCATTTGTTTATTTGCGATATGATGATTTGGATGCGAACTTAATCCTGGCCAATATACTTTCTCGATTAGATTATTAGCCGAAAGAAACTCAGCTACCTTCTTTCCGTTAAAGCAGTGCCTTTCCATTCTCACTGCTAGAGTTTTTATACCCCTCAAGGTCAAAAAACAATCCATAGGTCCAGGAACAGCTCCACTTGCGTTCTGAATAAAACTTAATCTTTCATACAACTCATCTGAGTTTACAATTAAGGCACCCAATATAACATCACTATGACCAGCAATATATTTCGTTGCTGAATGCATAACAATATCTGCTCCTTGTTTAAGTGGGTTTTGCAAGTATGGAGAAGCAAAAGTATTATCAACTGCTAATAAAATATTTTTGGACTTAGCAATATTATTTATTGAATCAATATCCACAACATTCATCATTGGGTTTGTAGGTGTCTCAACCCAAATTAATTTTGTTTTATTATTAATTCTAGAATCAACCTCTTTAATATTATTAAGATCAATAAAATGAAATTTTAGTTTAAAAATTTGAAATATTTTTGTGAATAGTCTATACGATCCTCCATATAAATCATGAGTTACTATTACTTCATCTTCTGGTTTAAGTAATTTAAAAACTGCATCCATTGCAGCCAATCCAGAAGCAAAAGCTAATCCATATTTTCCGTATTCAATACTGGCTAATGAATTCTCAAGTGCTGTTCTTGTTGGATTATGCGTCCTGCTATATTCATATCCTTTGTGTCCGCCTGGAGTAGATTGAGCATATGTTGAGGTTTGGTATATCGGGGGCATAACTGCACTAAAAGACTTGTCAATTTCTTGTCCTCCATGGATTACCCTAGAATTAAAATGCAATTTTTTTTTCATTTCAACAAAAAAATTTTTAAACAAATGTATTTGATTTTACATTAATAGTAGTTTGATATTTCAAAATACATTTTCTTTGTATAAATATTATTTGAATATGACAGCTTTTTATTATCTGAAAACATGTTCAACCTGTAAGAGAATAATGAGCGATCTAAATTTATCTTCCATCAAGCAAATTGATGTAAAATCAATTAAAATAAGTGAAAATGAAATTGATCTTTTAAGGGATGCTTCAGGTAGCTATGAATCCTTATTTAACAAAAGATCCCAACTATATAGAAAAAGAAATTTAAAAAATAAAAAATTAAGCGAATTAGATTATAAAAATTTAATTCTTGAACATTATACATTTCTAAAAAGACCTATTCTAATTCACGAAAAAAATATTTTTATTGGGAATGAAAAAAAAAATATTGATTCATTAAAAGAATTTTTAAATGGATAAATATAAAATACTTGGAATAATTGCGACATTAACTGCTACTACTATCTATGGATTAAACCATACAATAGCTAAAGTTATTATGCCAACTCATATTGGTGCCTTTGGATTTGTTCAGTTGAGATTAGTAGGTGCAGGCTTAATTTTTTTCTTTTTAAGTTTTTTTGTAAAAAATCAAAAAATAGAAACAGCTGATTATATAAGATTATTTTTTGCAGCCCTATTAGGAATGTGTATTAATATGTTAATGTTTTTTAAGGGCTTAGAACTATCAACACCAATTAATAGTAGCGTTATGATTACACTTACACCAATAATGGTTTTAATTCTTTCATATATTTTTTTGAATGAAAAAATTAATTCTATGAAAATAGCTGGTATTATACTTGGTTTTGCCGGTGCAATAACATTAATTATTTATGGGAAAAAAGTAGCTTTAAATGCACCTAATACTTTTTTAGGAAATATCATGTTTTTTATTAATGCAACTGCTTTTGCTGCATATTTAGTTCTTTCAAAGCCGTTAACTGAAAAATACAATACTATAATATTAATGAAATGGATGTTTTTCATTGGATTCGTATTGTCTTTGCCAGTTACACTGGTAGAATTTAAAAGTGTTCAATGGAAAACACTACCATATGATGTCATTTGGAGAATGTCCTATGTTGTAATAGGAACTACCTTTTTAACTTATTCACTTAATATGTTTGCTTTAAAGCATATTCCTCCATCTACAATTGGAGCCTTCATATATTTACAACCATTAATAGCTATAGTTTATGCAATATCAACTGGAAATGATTCTCTTGATATTATCAAAATAGTTGCTATGTTGTTGGTTTTTGCAGGAGTATATTTTGCAACTACCAGAATCAAAAAAGTTTAGTTCGAGTAGTTATTGGAGTGCCCAAACAAAACCACCTGTTGTTTTGTTTAGGTCCACACAACCCTTTTGTTGTCCTGGCACAGGTCTGTAATCAAGGACATTCTTAGCTATGTACTCATTACCCCATCTATAACCTCTTACTCCCCAATTTCTTATGGTAATCATTGAATAATATGCCATTGCTTCTTCAGGAATAGGTAATGATGAGTTTATTGGTGAATTCATCCAATATTCAGTCCGCATTTTCTCCCATTGTTTTATTTTACTTTTATCTGCTAGTAAAAACTTTTTTAGTTGTTTATCATAATCATCATTTGATAGCTCATTTACTTCTTTTTTAGAAGATACTTCTAAAGAATTTAGAATTAAAGAATTTAAGTGTATCAAATATCCCTCTGTTCCGTCCTTATCAAGTGATTCATAAGCATAAGCATCGATCCATTTATGTAATCCAAGCTCAGTGGCAGAAGGAATATCTTCTGTTTTTGGTAATATAAGATCTAGGTATTTCGAAATAACTTCCGTTTGATCAACTGATAAAAGTTTTGGTTTCCAATCTAATTCAGACTGACATCTATTTAGCAAGCTAATTAATGCTGGGGTTGCAGTAATTGTTCCTAAAGAAAGACCAATGTTTTTTAATGCTTTTCTTCTGTTCATACTATTATATATTCATTTTTTTTAGCTCTTCAACCGCATGATTTGCTGCTCTTGCAGTCAGTGCCATATAAGTTATGGATGGATTTGTACACCCTGCAGATGTCATTGCAGCTCCATCAGTTACATAAACATTTGGTACTTCGTGTAGCTGGTTATTCCTGTTTAATACAGATGTTTTTGGATCACGACCCATTCTTGCTGTACCCATTTCATGTATTCCATGGCCCATAATATATTCATTATTGTGACTTTTAATATCTTTAAATCCAGCATTTTCAAGCATTTCAACAGCCTGTTTTCTGATATCTTTCCTCATATTAATCTCGTTCTCTCGAATTGTTGCATCAAAAGTTAAGGTAGGTAGTCCCCATTTATTTTTTTTATTGTAATCTAATGTCATTTTATTATCATGATAGGGTAGGATTTCTCCAAATCCTCCTAAAGAAATCCCCCAATTTCCTGGTTTGAGAATTGATTTTTTAAAATCCGCACCATAAGCAATTTCTTTAGAGTACTCCTTCCATGCTCCTCTACTTCCTCCTCCTTGATAACCATATCCTCTGACAAAATCCTTCATGTTCGTTTTTCCACCTAAATTTCTAAATCTTGGCAAATAATGTCCATTTGGTCTTCCACCTATGTAATACTTGTCTTTATGTTTGTCAGAAATACCCCTTGCCCCAACACCGAGGTGGTGATCCATAATATTGTGTCCTAACTCACCAGATTGATTTCCCATTCCATTTGGAAAACGATCAGATTTTGATTGCATTAAAATGGAAGCTGAAGCAATAGCAGAAGCACAAAGGAAAATTACTTTTGCAGTAAATTCAAAAGTCTCATTAGTTTCAGAGTCAATGATTTTAACTCCTGAGGCTCTTTTTTTATCCTTATCATACATAACTTCATAAACAATGGAATTTGGCCTTAATGTCATATTTCCTGTTTCAGCTGCAGCAGGAAGTGTGGAAGAGTTAGAACTAAAATATGCTCCATAAGGACAACCTCTTCTACACCTGTTTCTATATTGACAATTAACCCTTCCAAGACCTGGTTTAGTTCCCTCAGTTATGTGTGCTACTCTTCCTATAGTTAATACTCTATCGTCATAATTTTCCTCTAAAGACTTTCTTAAATCTTTTTCTACGCAATACATCTCCATTGGTTTAAGAAATTTTCCGTCAGGAAGCTGGGGTAAATTCATTTTTTCTCCGCTAATTCCAATGTATTCCTCTACATAATCATACCAAGGAGCAATATCTTTGTACCTAATTGGCCAGTCAACACCAATTCCGTCTTTTGCATTGGCCTCAAAATCAATATCACCAAGCCTGTATACTTGACGGCCCCATGTTAAAGACCTGCCACCAACATGATACCCCCTCAACCAATTAAAAGGTTTTTTTTCATTATATGGATTATCTATATCATCTACAAAAAAATGCTTTGAATGTTCTCTTACTTGACCAGTTCTGTTTTGCTTAGGTTGTCTTTCTCTAATTTTTCTTGTTTTGATATCTCCAGCAGGATAATCCCAATGATCATCATTCATGGTAGGATAATCTTTGATATGTTCAACCATTCTACCTCTCTCCAAGACCAATGTTTTTAAACCTTTTTCACATAATTCTTTGGCAGCCCATCCACCACTTACGCCAGTTCCTACTACTATTGCATCATAATCAAATACATTCATCTGTTTTTAGTTTTTATTCAAATTTAATTAATAATTATTTTTTTATACACAAAATATTTATTGTGACGCTTAAAGTATTTTACCTTTGATATGGTAACATAGCAAATATCTTAGCTAAATTATATATACATAATAATTTTATCTAATTGAATAATATTTCTTTGTTTTGGTTTTTAAACCTAATAACTAAAGTAAAAAGTATTTTTATTTTTTTATCTAATTTAATTAATAATTATCAATTTAGATTGATTCTTTATAGCTCTGTTATATTTAAATAAGCTGATAAAATTTTTATTTAACTGATTTTTTTTACTTTTAATAAAATACCAAACACAAATTTTAATTAAGATGAATAGAAAAAAATTTATAGCTAATCTAGCTTTTGGAGGAATTGGTTTAAGTGCTTTTGGTTTGAGCTCTAATTATAAAAGCCAAATCGATGAAATTAAAAAAACTTTTTTTACAAATAATAAGATAAAAATTTCACTTGCTCAATGGTCATTACATAACATTATAAACAGAAGAGAAATTTCACCCTATGACTTTCCAAAACTCGCAAGCGAATGGGGGTTTTCTGGAATTGAACATGTTAATGCTTTGTATAATGATGTAATGGATTCAAATAATAAAAATTTAGCATTAAAAACATTTATAAAAAAAAATAACCAATTAGCAGAAGATCACGATATAAAAAATCTCATGATTATGATTGATGGTGAAGGAGACCTTTGCGAAAATAATAGGAATAAGAGACTTAATGCAGTCGAGAACCACTATCCATGGGTTGAAACTGCTGCTGCGATGGGTTGCCATTCCATAAGAATAAATTTATTTGTTCCAAGCGGTCAAGCCTACAACGCAAATGATTGGAAAAATACTTCAATTGAAAGTTTAGGTAAAATCGGGGAATATGCCGAATCTTATGGTGTAAATGTATTGGTTGAAAATCACGGTGGTTTATCATCTAATGCCAAATCATTAATTGAAGTGATTAATGCTGTTGGTAAAAATAATTGTGGAACATTACCTGATTTTGGAAACTTCTGTCTAAGGAGAGAGAAAAATGAAAGATGGGACAATAAGTGTCTCGAGGAATATGACAAATATCAAGGCATTGATGAGTTAATGGATAAAAGTCTAGGGTCCGTTAGTGCTAAATCATATGATTTTGATAACCAAGGTAATGAGACATCTATTGATTATGAAAGAATGGTAAAAATAATAAAGAAACATGATTTCTCTGGTTATATTGGTGTAGAGTATGGAGGAGGAGAATATGGGGGGGTTCCCATGAGCGATGATAAAGGAACAATTGCTACGAGAAACCTTTTATTAAAACTAATTTAAACTAATTTATATCATGAATTCAAAAACAAAACTTCAATTATCATCAATGATGTTTCTAGAATTTTTTATTTGGGGTGGATGGTTCGTGACTATGGGAACCTTTTTATCTCAGAGCTTTAATGCAAGTGGATCTCAACTTGCAACGGCATATGAGACGCAGTCTATTGGAGCAATTATTGCTCCATTTATTATCGGTCTTATAGCTGACCGCTATTTTTCAGCACAAAAAATTCTGGGTTTTTTACATTTAGTTGGAGCGCTTTTGCTATACCTAGCTGGAAGTTCTAATAGTTTTATTTCTTTTTATCCTTTTATACTTATGTATATGATACTATATATGCCAACACTAGCCCTGGTAAATTCAGTGGCTTTTCGTCAAATGAAGGACCCCTCCAAAGAATTTCCACCTATTAGAGTTTTTGGAACTGTTGGTTGGATTATTGCTGGACTAATTATCGGGTATTTAGGGTGGGAATCTCAAAAACTTTTAGAAAATACTTTTTATGTGACAGCATCAGCTTCATTAATTCTAGGGATCTTTAGCTTTACTCTCCCAAATACCCCTCCAACTGCTGATAAAGGAGACTACAGTATAAGTAAAATTCTAGGCCTAGACGCATTATCACTTTTAAAAGATAAAAAGTATTTAATATTTTTTATTTCTTCAATATTAATATGTATTCCACTTGCTTTCTATTATCAGCATGCTAATCAATTTTTAAATGAAATCGGAATGCCTAAAGCAGCTGCAGTAATGACTTTAGGTCAAATTTCTGAGGCACTTTTCATTTTACTTCTTCCAATTTTTTTGAAGCGCTATGGTATAAAAACTACTCTGATAGTTGGAATGCTTGCTTGGGTTTTGAGATATCTCCTTTTTGCATATGGAGATGTTGGGCAAGGAACTTGGATGTTAATTATAGGTGTTATACTCCATGGTATATGTTATGATTTCTTTTTTGTTTCTGGTCAAATATATACTGACTTTAAAGCTGGCGAACAATTTAAGAGTTCAGCTCAAGGCCTTATAACCCTTGCAACATATGGTTTAGGAATGTTGATTGGATTTAGAATTGCTGGTAATATTACTGATCTCTATGCTACTAGTTCTGGACACGATTGGACTCAAATTTGGATGTTACCCTCTGGATTTGCTCTTTTTGTACTAATCTTCTTTATCATTACCTTTAGGGATGAAAAAATTAAGCTAGAAAATGAGTAAAATTCGTTTAGGTATTTTAGGTGGGGGTGGTGACTCACTGATTGGAATAGTCCATAGAATAGCTTCTCAAATGTATGATAAGTTCAAAATAGTGGGTGGTGTTTTTAATCCAGTTTGGGAGGAAAATATTGGTTTCGCAAAACAAATAGATTTGCCTTTGAATAGAATTTATAAAGACTTTGACACCCTCATTGAAGAAGAATCAAAACTACCAGAGAAGGAAAAAATGCAGGTTATTTCAATATTAACTCCAAATTTTCTACACTATCCAATGGCTAAAAAGTTAATTCAAAATGGATTCAATGTTATTTGTGAAAAACCACTAACGACCACCTATGAAGAAGCTTTGTCACTTCAGAGTCTTCAGAAACAGAATAATTGCATTTTTGCAGTCACCTACACCTATACTGGTTATCCAATGGTTCGTCAAATGAAACAAATGATAGAAGAGGGTAAAATTGGAAAAATTCAAAAAGTAGATTTACAGTACTATCAAGGATGGATAAACCCAATTATTCATGATAGTGAAAAAAGAGCCAATACATGGAGGTTAAATCCAGAAAAATCAGGAATTAGTTGTTGTATAGGAGATATTGGAACTCATGCCTTTGACATGCTAGAGTATGTGACAAACCTCAAGGTCTCCAGACTTCTATCAGATCTTAATTACCTATATGATGATAATAATATGGATGTTGATGGAACGATATTAGTTCATCTAGAAAACGGCTCCAAGGGAGTTATTCGTGCAAGCCAGATTGCTACCGGTGAAGAAAATAATTTTACGGTTAACATATACGGGAAAAAAGGTAGTTTGAAATGGGAGCAAGAAAATCCTAACTACCTTCATTATCTAACTGAAAACAAACCATGTCAAATACTAAAAAGAGGGAACGAATACAATTCTGATTTTTCTCAAGATGGAATTAAAGTTCCATCTGGACATCCCGAAGGTATTTTTGATGCTATGGGAAATATTTATAAAGGTTTAGCAAAAGCAATCAATGGAGATAAATCTTTTGAAGGTGAGTATCCAAAATTGTCCGATGGAGTAAGAGGAATGCTTTTTATAGAAAAAGCTGTTGCATCAAATAACAACAATAATTCCTGGGAAGAAATCTAAATAAAATGAAAACAATAAAAGGACCCGCAATTTTTTTAGCTCAATTTGTTGACCAAAAAGTACCCTTCAACTCACTAGATGGAATGTGTAAATGGGCTTCTGAACTTGGTTATAAAGGTATCCAGATTCCAACTTGGGAAAATTTTTTAATTGATTTAGATAAAGCAGCTGAGAGTCAGACTTATTGTGACGAATTAAAAGGAAAAATTAATAGCTATGGACTTGAAATTACAGAGTTATCAACTCATCTTCAAGGTCAACTAGTAGCTGTTCATCCAGCCTATGATTTGATGTTTGATAATTTCGCTCCAGATAAATTTAAAAATAATCCATCTGCAAGAACAAAATGGGCTATTGAAACTGTAAAAAAAGCTGCAACAGCAAGTAAAAGACTAGGTTTAAAAACTCATGCTACATTTTCAGGAGCTCTTTTATGGCATACATGGCACCCATGGCCACAAAGACCAAATGGATTGGTCGAAATGGGGTTTTCTGAGCTTGCAAAGAGATGGATGCCAATTCTAAATCATTTTGACGAACAAGGAGTTGATGTTTGTTATGAAATACACCCGGGTGAGGATTTGCATGATGGTATTACCTTCGAAAGATTTCTTGCTGCAACTAAAAATCATAAAAGAGTAAATATTTTATATGATCCAAGTCATTTTGTTTTACAACAACTCGATTACATAACATACATAGATCACTATCATGATTTTATTAAGTCCTTTCATGTAAAAGATTCAGAATTCAGACCTAACGGTAAAAAAGGTTCATTTGGTGGTTATGGTGACTGGAAAGATAGAGCAGGAAGATATAGATCACCAGGAGATGGACAAATTGATTTTAAACAGATTTTTTCAAAGCTCACAGAATATGGATGTGACCTTTGGGCAGTTATGGAATGGGAGTGTTGCATAAAAAGTCCTGAGCAAGGTGCTAAAGAAGGAGCTGAGTTTATAAAAAATCATATTATTGAAGCCACAACAAAAACTTTTGATGATTTTGCTGGCAGTAAAATTGATAGGGATCATTTAAAAAAAATCTTAAGTATTAAATAAACAAAAAATAAAATAA
>ERZ802830.2535-NODE-2535-length-16366-cov-7.34045_pt1 | contig 16366 bp, 14 predicted proteins | sample MGYA00345654_ERZ802830 | MGnify/ENA primary metagenome ERZ802830 (study PRJEB30503, sample SAMEA104212375) | marine metagenome | biome: Westerlies Biome; feature: [SRF] surface water layer (ENVO:00010504) within the epipelagic zone...; material: water...
AATCTGTAATTATTTTTCCTTCTGAAGAAATAGCAAATAAAGAATTGGAGATGCGTAAAAGTCATCGTAAAAAAAGTACAGAAGAGCATGAGATTAAAATGGTTGAAGAGTTTGTTGGACCCGTTTTAGCTCAGCTATCTGAGCTCCAATAAAAATTGAATAAGTTAATTTTTTGTAAATTTTGATAAGGATTTAATAACAATTTTGATATTTAATTATTTAATAATTTAGTAATATTTTGTTCACATTAATTTAACAAAATATAGGTAAATATCCAATAATGAAAAAAAGTTTTTTCATTAATTTTCTTTCCAATTATAAGCCATTAGTTTTTTATTAAATTAATGGCTTATTATATTTTTAAGCTTAGTTAATCTTAAACTAAGCAGTAATTCTATCAACCAATTTCTCCAATCTATGACTAGTGAAAGTTCCATATCCTTCAGAGTCTAATTGCCATTTTTTATAATCTTCATCTTCTTCTAATCCATCCATGCAAGAACCATATTGTTGATGATTATCAAAGACTGCAACAAAAGCCATTTCACCAATATTTGAACCACGTAATGACATGAGACTACATGAACTTAAGTTCTTTTGAATATTATCTATTAAAGCCTGCTAATAATTTTACTTAAACTTATTTTATACATGTATTTTATTTTTTCTGAATTGATGTGCACACCATCTTTAACCAAACATTTTCCTTTAACCCAGACATTGTTTATTATATTTTTAGGAGATGCAAAAATCAAATAATCCAATATACTGTCTTCATTTATTTCTATAAAATCCAATTCATTTTTTTTTATATTAATAAAATCAGCGAAATAACCTTTTTGGATTTTACCATTATTAATCTGTAAAGCACGCGCACCTCCCTCAAGACAATCATCAAATAATTTTCTACCTGTTGATTTTTTTTGATTAGAAATAACAGCTCTTTTTTTATTTAAAAGTCGCTGGGAGTACTCAAAAGTTTTTAACTCTTCAGTTAGGCTGATATTGATGTTTGAATCAGTTCCTATACCATATAATCCTTTTTGTTCATTATATTGAAATCCATTGAAAATACCGTCACCCAAATTTGCTTCTGTTACAGGACAAATTCCAGCTACAGCTCCTGATTTTGATAAAAGCTCTGTTTCTAATTCAGACATTTGAGTGCAATGGACAAGACACCATCTTTTATTAATATCAAAATTTCTAATTAGAAATTCTACAGGTGGCATTTTATAAAATGACTTTATTTCTTCTACTTCCTTGACCTGTTCTGCAGCATGAATATGTATTGGACCATCTGTTAGATCAATTATTTTATTAAGAGTTTCATTTTTAACAGCTCTTAAAGAGTGTGCTGCAACACCAAGTGAAAAATTTTCATTTTTTGATAAGAATGCTTTTATTTGATTATATAATTTCTCAAAAGTATCAAAATTATTATGAAACCTAAGTTGACCTCCTTCTAACTCTCTATTATCACATCCACCTCTCTCATATAAAACTGGCAATAAACAAATACTAATTCCACTTTCTGCTGAAGCCTCTAAAACTTTTTCAGATAATTCGGCAATATTGTCATATTGAGTGCCTCCAATTTGGTTATGGATATAATGAAACTCTCCTACGCTGGCATAGCCTGCCTCTAGCATTTCCATTTGACCAAATAATGTGATTGTATAAATTTCTTCTGGCGTTAAAACGTCGAGAAATTTGTACATTAAATTTCGCCATGTCCAAAAACTATCATTTCCATTAGCACTTTGGCCTTCAGTAAGTCCAGCCATCGCTCTTTGAAAACCATGACTATGTAAATTGTTCATGGCGGGTATAATTATATCTTCATTAAAATCAAAACTTGTTAAATCCTTTTCGCAATTTTTTGTTATTGAAGAGATTATTCCTGCTTCATCAATTTCAATTAATGTATTTTCTGACCATCCATCAGGCAGAAGAGCTGTACTTGCAAAGATTTTCTTATTTGTAATATTCATAATGGTCTTTTGTTGACAGATTTAATGTCTTAAAGTCTTATCATAACTGGTTCAAAATAATAATTATAATTCATGCAATGGCAAAAGAGCAATATAATCAAAATCTAATCAGAAACGCAAAATTAGTCCCTATGACCAATAATCAAGATGATTTTGGAATCACAAATAATGGTGCAATTGCAATTGATGGAGATCAGATAGTTTGGTCTGGTAAAGAAAAGGATATTCCTGAAAAATACAAAAAATATAATGAATTTAACGCAAAAGGAAAATTAATCACTCCTGGTCTAATAGACTGCCACACTCATCTAGTATTTGGTGGCAATAGATCAAATGAATTTAACATGAGGCTTAACGGTAAATCATATCAAGAAATAGCAAAAGCAGGAGGTGGCATTGCTTCAACTATGAAAGCTACAAGGGAGGCAAGCTTTGATGACTTATTAAGTTCATCTCTAGTAAGACTGGACGATATGATTGGAAATGGCGTCACTACAGTAGAAATAAAGTCTGGATATGGGCTCGATATTGAAACTGAATGCTTAATGTTAAGAGTAGCTCGAAGATTGGAGCAGTTAAGGCCTATTCGTATCAAAACTAGCTTCTTAGGTTCCCATGGAATTGCACCTGAGTATAAGGATAAACCTGATAAATATATCGAAGAGGTTTGCTTGCCAGCATTGATGAAAGCGAATGAAGAAGGATTGGTTGATGCAGTGGATGGTTTTTGTGAGAGTGTTGCGTTAAATGTAAAGCAATTGGAAGTAGTTTTTAATCTTGCACAAAAACTAAATTTACCAATTAAATTACACGCTGAGCAATTAAGTCACTCAGGTGGGGTGAGATTAGCAACTTCCTTTCGCGCAATTTCGATTGATCATTTGGAGTATGCTAATGAAGAAGATGCAAAGTTAATGTCTCACTCGTCAAGTGTAGCTGTGATACTCCCAGGCGCCTATTACACACTAAATGAAACACAGAAACCACCTATAGAATTGTTTAGAAAGTATAGAGTTCCTATGGCATTAGCTACAGATTGTAATCCTGGATCTTCGCCTTTAACTTCAATTTTACTTACAATGAACATGGCTTCAACTCTCTTCAAGATAACACCTCTTGAAGCATTGTCAGGTGTAACTAAAAATGCTGCAGATGCCTTATCTTTAAATAATCTTGGTCAGATAAAACCTGGTATGATAGCTGATCTGGCTATATGGAATTTAGAACATCCTTCAGAGTTTTCATACAGGATTGGCTTTAACGCTCTTTACAAGAGAATTTTTGGAGGTTCATTATAATGGAAATTCTTAAACCTGGTTCTATAAAGCTAGATTTTCTAGAAAGTATATTTAGGAACAAATCTAAAGTTACTATGGATCTTTCTTTAAAGGGAAAAATAGAAAAATCAGCAAAAATTGTTGAAGCTTCTACCAAAGGAAGTCTACCTGTTTACGGTGTTAATACAGGTTTTGGAAAATTAGCTAATAAAATAATTCCTGAAGAAGACCGTGAACAACTGCAAAAAAACTTAGTTTTAAGTCATTGCTCAGGTATAGGTGAACCCCTCCCAGAAGATGTCACAAGATTAATGATGATTTTGAAAATGATTTCACTTTCATTTGGAGCCTCAGGGGTAAAGTGGTCTACTATAAATCAAATAGAAAAAATAACTAATTCTGGGATAATTCCAGAAATACCACACCAGGGCTCTGTCGGTGCTTCTGGAGATTTAGCTCCTTTAGCTCATATGGCAGCAGTTATGATAGGTGAAGGCTGGGCATTTTACAATGGAGAGAAGCTTACTGGTAGAGAAGCTCTCCAAAAGGTAAAAATTGATCCAATTGTCCTTGGTCCAAAAGAAGGTCTGGCATTGCTAAACGGAACTCAATTTTCTACGGCTTGTGCACTTGCTAATTTATTTAATGGTTGGAGATCAGTTTTAAATTCTATAGTTATCTCTTCCTTATCTACAGATGCCATAATGGGCTCTACAAGCCCATTAAACAGTAAAATTCACTCTTTAAGGGGTCACAAGGGACAAATATTTGTAGCTAAAAAAATGAGAGAATTAATGGCTGGAAGCATCATAAGAGATAGCCACATAGAAGGTGATCAGCGAGTTCAAGATCCTTACTGTATAAGATGCCAACCTCAGGTTTTAGGCGCTAGTTTAGATGTTTTAAAGCATGCGGCAATAACAATAGAGATTGAAGCAAATGCGGTTACAGATAACCCTTTAGTTTTAGTTGACGAAGAGATGATAGTTTCCGGTGGTAATTTTCATGCTGAACCAATAGGCTTTGCTGCAGATCAAATTGCTCTTTCACTGGCTGAAATGGGATCCATATCACAAAGACGAATTGCCCTTATGGTTGATCCAACTCTTAGCCATGATCTCCCAGCATTTTTAACAGATAATCCAGGTTTAAATTCAGGTTTTATGATAGCAGAGGTAACGTCTGCAGCTTTAATGAGTGAAAATAAACATCTAGCCAATCCTTGTGTTACAGATTCAACACCTACTTCTGCAAACCAAGAAGACCACGTTTCTATGGCAGCACACGGATCTTATAGATTATTTAAAATGAACAGAAATTTATCTTCTATTTTTGGTATCGAATTACTTTGTGCAGCCCAGGGTATTGATGCACGTGATCCACTCAAAACTTCATCAGTTTTACAAAAGGTTATTTCTAGTTTGAGAGAGCATATCCCTCGTTTGAAAGACGATAGGTATATGGCAACTGATATAAACAAAGTAACCAATATGATTGAGGATAAGTATATAATAAAAGAAGCAGAATTAAATATTCCGTTTTCAGTATTTTTAAATTCATGATTAACAAAGGAACAAAATGTCAGAATTAATTAAAAATTCACGAGTAATTAAACCGCCCACAGGAACTGAAATAACAGCCAAATCTTGGTTGACTGAAGCTCCAATGCGTATGCTTATGAATAACCTTCATCCAGATGTAGCTGAGAACCCTAATGAATTAGTTGTATATGGAGGAATAGGGCGCGCTGCTAGAACTTGGAAGGACTTCGATAAAATTGTATCTAGTTTAAAGACACTTGATGAAGATGAAACATTATTAGTTCAGTCCGGAAAACCTGTGGGAGTTTTTAAAACTCATGAGGATGCACCAAGAGTTTTAATTGCTAATTCGAACTTAGTTCCAAATTGGGCAAACTGGGATCACTTCAATGAATTGGATAAAAAAGGTTTGGCTATGTATGGTCAAATGACAGCAGGCTCATGGATCTATATTGGGACCCAGGGGATAGTTCAAGGAACCTATGAAACTTTTGTTGAAGCAGGAAGGCAACACTATCAAGGAAGTTTAACAGGCAAATGGATCTTGACAGGTGGACTTGGAGGGATGGGAGGAGCTCAGCCCTTAGCTGCAGTAATGGCAGGGGCTTGTTGTTTAGCTGTAGAGTGTAATCCTGAAAGTATAGATTTTCGTTTGAGAACTGGATATTTAGATGAAAAAGCCCAGTCTCTTGAGGAAGCCTTGTCAATGATTGAAAAGTGGACTTCTTCTGGATTATCAAAATCTGTTGGTTTAATTGGCAATGCCGCTACTATTTTTCCAAAAATTGTGGAGATGGGTGTTAAGCCTGATATTGTTACTGATCAAACGAGTGCTCATGACCCTATAAATGGCTACTTGCCAGAAAATTGGTCAATAGGTGAATGGAAGGAGAAAAGAGAAACCAATCCAAAATTGGTTGAGGCTGAAGCTAGGAAATCTATGAAAAAACATGTTTCAGCAATGGTTGATTTCTGGAATATGGGTGTTCCAACTCTAGATTATGGAAATAATATAAGGCAAGTTGCTTTAGATGAAGGCCTAAAAACAGCATTTTCTTTTCCTGGATTTGTTCCAGCTTACATAAGACCATTATTTTGTAGAGGAATAGGACCTTTCAGATGGTGTGCTTTGTCTGGTGATCCTGAAGATATCTATAAAACAGATCAAAAAGTTAAAGAATTAATTCCGGAAGATAAACATCTTCACAAATGGTTAGACATGGCTAGAGAACGAATTAATTTTCAAGGACTTCCTGCCAGAATTTGTTGGGTTGGTCTTGGTCAGAGAGATAAATTAGGATTAGCCTTTAATGAGATGGTCAAAAAAGGTGAACTCTCAGCACCGATTGTTATTGGAAGAGATCATCTAGATAGTGGTTCCGTTGCCAGTCCAAACCGAGAAACTGAGGCAATGAAGGACGGATCTGACGCAGTTAGTGACTGGCCTTTACTTAATGCACTATTAAATACAGCTAGTGGTGCAACATGGGTTTCTTTGCATCATGGTGGAGGTGTGGGAATGGGCTACAGTCAACATTCAGGAATGGTCATCTGTTGTGATGGCAGTGATAAGGCATCTGAAAGGATTAAAAGAGTATTATGGAATGACCCTGCCACAGGTGTAATGCGTCATGCGGATGCAGGATATGAGTTAGCTATTGCAAGCGCAAAAAATCATAAGTTAAATTTACCTAGTATTAAATAAAAGGATTGTTTGAATGCATTACTCACCTACTAATGAAAATTGTCCGTTGCCCTTCTCGCCATTTAAATCTTGTACAGTTCCAAGACCTATAGGTTGGTTATCTACATTATCAGAAGATGGAATTGCTAATCTTGCGCCCTACAGTCAGTGGCAAAATTTAACTTTTGATCCTCCTTTGGTCATGTTTGCAGCTAATCAACTCTCGTCTGGTCAAAGAAAAGACACTGTTATAAATGCAGAAAAAACTGGATGGTTTGTTTGGAATATGGCTACTTATGATTTGCGGGAAGCAGTCAATATTTCAGCTATGGAATTAGACGCATCAGAAGATGAATTTATGCATGCTGGTGTATCTAAGCAAGAATGTATTGATACTAAAGTGCCAAGAGTAAAGGAATCACCAGCTCATTTTGAATGTAAGTATCTTTCAACACATCGTTTAGCAGGAAATTCAAACCATGGTTACGTTGATGTTGTTTACGGAGAAGTTATGAGGATACATGTTAATGACGATTTCATAGATAAAACAGGAAAAATGGATATTAAAAAAATAAGACCATTAGCTAGATTGGGATACTATGACTATACTTCTGTTACAGACGTTTTTGAAATGCGAATTCCTGGTGCTTCTGGAAAAGCATCTGACGGACTTGAGGGGAAATCTTCGTGACACCTGAAGTCTATATAGATTATCTAAATAAATTTGATGTTGAAAAGGTAGCACTTACTAATACTGAAATATTAACTGCTATTGAGGAAAGTCTTGCCATGCAAGGTAAAGGTGAAACAGAGATTGAGCCTAGAATGCATATAAGACCAAGAGCAGGTGTAGAAGGACATTTTAATGTGCTAAGAGGATGGATTGGTGGAAAAATTGATAGTGCTGGGACTAAAGTTGTTGGAGATTTTGTAAATAATTATTTAGAAAACAGACCTTCAGAATATGGAGTTTTAACTTTGTTTGACCCTAGAAATGGAGCACCCAAAGCAATTGTGGATGCCACGGGCATAACTGACATGAGGACAGGAGCAGTTACGGCTATTGGGGCTAAATATTTATCAATTAAAAAACCAAGAATTTTAGCTCATATCGGTGCAAGAGGGACTGCATACTGGAATGTCAGACTTTTATGTCATCTATTTGACTTCGAAGAAGTGCGAGTTCATTCAAAAAGAGAGGAGAGTAGAAATAATTTTGCTCAGAAACTAAGGGATGACTTAAATAGAAAAATTACTGTTTCGGAAGATTGGGAGAGTTGCATATCAGAAGCAGATATTATAGTGGAAGCGTCTAGGCTTTCTAAACCTGAGCCTTTGCTCAAAACAAAATGGATTAAAAAAGGTGCATTGCTTATTCCATATGGAACTATGTCAGCTCTGGAGTTATCATTGCCAGACATTATGGATAAATTTATTATGGATGACTGGGGACAGGCTAAAGGTATTTTTGGAGCTTTGCGAGAACACATTGATAAAGGAATAATAACGCATGAAACTCTTCATGCTGAACTTGGACAGATTGTTTGTGGAAAAAAAAGAGGGCGCACTAATAATGATGAGACTATTTTATTTTGGCATAGAGGGCTCTCTTTATCAGATATCTCTTTAGGTTATAAAATATTATCGAAAGCTAAAAATATTGGAGTAGGTCAGAAACTTAGGTTTGCTTGATGATATATAAATTTGATAATGAAAAAATAACCTTTAATGATTTTTTTATAAAATTAAATTTGATTAAAACTGATAAACTGAAGTTTTCAATCAGTGATAGAGTTTTAAAAAAAATTAATACTGAATTTGAAATTATAAAAAATAATTTAAATTCATCAGCTCCTGTTTACGGAATTAATACGGGTCTTGGAGGCAATTTAAATTATAAATTACAAAGTAACGAAGTATCAAACTTTCAAGATTATATAATAAAAGGTAGAGCGGTAAGTGCTGGAAATTATCTATCTCAGAACATAGGTTTAAAAACACTTCTGGCTAGATGCATTCAAACCTCTAGAGGTAAAACAGGGATATCCCCAGGCTTATTAAAGTTTTTTTTAAAATGTCTCGAGGAGAAGATTGATCCTGCAATTCCTGAGTTTGGGTCAATTGGATCAGGAGATTTAACTCAAAATGCATCTTTTGGTTTGTCATTAATTGGAAAAGGACAGGTTTGGCAAAATAATAAAATTAGAAATTCAAAAAGTCTTTTTAAATCCTTAAAACTTAAATCGCCAAAGTTCGAAGGAAAAGATGCAATGGTTTTAATAAATCATTCTTGTTTATCTTTGGCATTGTCTGCACAAGCACTTTATCAGGCTAAAATTTCTTTAATGATGTTACAATTTTCTTCTCTTTTATCTATCGAAGCATTTCAAGCTAATATAAAAATATTTACTCCTGAGATAAATCGACTTAGATATTCCCCAAACCAGAAAGAATGCGCAAACTGGTTTTATAATATTTTAAATTCACTTAAAGTTACACCAAGAAGAATTCAAGACCCATTATCATTTAGAACAATTTCAGTCTGCCATGGACTTGCAATTACAAACATTAAACAGTCAATTTCTTATTGGGAAAATGAATTAAATAGCACTACTGACAGTCCTGTAGTTTTAGGTAAAAATAAGCTTTATTCAACACCAAATTTTCATAATCCAGCTTTATCTCATTCAATGGAAAGTATTATGCTTTCCAATACTACGATTTCTAATGGCTCAGTTCAGAGAATGCAGAGACTGATGGATAGTAAGCTTTCTGGTTTGAATAGTTATTTATCACCAGTAGGTGGCAAGTCTGCTGGATTTGCTCCTTCACAAAAAACTGCTGCATCTATACTAGCTGAAATAAGACACTTAGCTTTACCTATATCTTTTGATGCTAGTCCGGTTTCTGACAGCGTTGAGGATATGTCGACAATGACGCCTTCTTCAGCAAAAAAATTAATAAAGCAATCTCAATTAATTAAACTTATTTCCGGTATGGAATGTCTTGTAGCATGTCAAGCATTGGATATGAGATATGAGAATGTATTAAATTCAAAAAAAATATCTCAAGTAACAAAAAATATCTGGAAAAATATTAGAAATTCTATTGACAAAATTAGTGACGATCGTCCAATGGAAAACGATATAAACACTTCTTCATTAATTCTTGAGGAATTTGTAAAAAGTAATAAAACAAAAAACAATTTATTTTTTTGAAAGAGTTGAAAAATGGAAGCTAAATTAGCCAGAAGATCTGGAGGTAGGTCTAGAAAATCTGTAAGGCAAACTAAGAAAACTATTGATCAATTAGATTGGTCTATCCCGTACAATACAGATAATTTTATTGAACCTTTAGATGCAGACGGAATTCAAGCTATTGATAATGCTGCAATGCAAGTAATCGAAGAGATCGGTATTCAATTTCTTAATGAGGAAGCTAAAAGTATTCTAGCTGAAGCAGGATGCAAAGTTGACCAAAACTCTAGTAATGTCATTATGGACAGGCACTGGGTAAAGGAAATGGTATCTAAAGCACCAACTGAGTTTGAGATTGTACCAAGAAATCCAGAGAAGTCAGTGAAAATTGGTGGTAGGAATATGGCTTTTGTGAATGTTTCTTCTCCGCCTAACGTCATGGACTTGGATAGAGGAAGAAGAGTAGGTGATTTTGAAAGTTTCAAAGATTTAATGAAACTCACTCAGTATTTCAATTGCATTCACTTAGCAGGAGGTTATCCAGTAGAGCCTGTTGATATCCATGCATCTATAAGGCACCTAGACTGTCTTTATGAAAAACTAACTTTAACTGATAAAGTATGCCATGCCTATTCTTTAGGAAGTCAAAGAGTTGAAGATGCAATTGAAATGGCTAAAATCGCATCAGGGCTTACAGAAGAAGAATTCTTTTCAAAACCAAGATTTTATACAAATATTAATTCATCATCGCCTTTGAAGCATGATCAACCAATGCTCGATGGGGCAATGCGTTTTGCCAGAAGAGGTCAACCAGTTATTGTTACACCATTTACTTTGGCTGGAGCAATGGCCCCTGTTACTATGGCAGGTGCTGTGGTGCAGTCAGTAGCAGAGGGATTAGCTGCAATTGCCTTATTACAGTATATTAATCCTGGTACACCGTGCGTTTTTGGAACGTTTACATCTAATGTTGATATGAAAAGCGGTGCGCCAGCATTTGGTACACCTGAATATATTAGGGCAACTCAAATGAGTGGTCAAATGGCAAGATACTATGGGTTACCAATTAGAGCCTCTAATGCTTGTGCAGCAAATGCACCTGATGGTCAGGCAATGTGGGAAAGTCTAAATAGTATGTGGGCCGCGAGTACAAGTGGTATCAATGTGGTTTATCATTCTGCTGGATGGTTAGAAGGTGGTCTCATTGCTAGTTATGAAAAATTTATTATGGATTGTGAAGTGCTTCAACAATTTCAAAAGTACTTTGATCCAAAAATTTCTGATGTTGGAATTGGGTCTTTAGCTGTTGAAGCAATTAGAGACGTTGGTCCCAATGGACATTTTTTTGGATGTGACCATACTCAGGAAAGATATACTGATGCGTTTTACTCACCTTTTATGTCAGATTGGAGAAACTATGAAGCTTGGGAGCAAGATGGATCAGAGTGGACGCATCAAAGAGCAAACAAAATTTGGAAAAAAATATTAAAAGAATTTGAGCCTCCAGAAATGGATCTTAGTGTTAAAGAAGAACTGTCTTCTTTTGTTGCAAAAAGAAAGTCTGAAGGTGGAGTTAAAACTGATTTTTAATTGGAATTAAAATGGAAAATCTAAGTAATTATGTATCTATTGAAAAACTTAATATCGTTTGTAACTCAATAGAAAAAGCTCATGGTCTTCCTAATGAATGTTATTTGGGAGGAGATTACTCCAAATATGAGAGAAAATATTTATTTGAAGATAAGTGGGTTGTTATAGGTGTTGCAAGTTCTCTAAAAAATATTGGAGACGCTACACCCTTCAATTTGCTCGGTATACCTCTCATAATTTTAAGAGATAAATATAACAAAATTAGAGTATTTCATAATGTTTGTAGCCATAGAGGCTACAAGCTTCTCCAAGAGCCGTGCCGCATTAAAAATGCTTTGAGGTGTCCTTATCACTCATGGGCATACGATTTAAATGGTAAATTAATTTCCACACCCCACTTAGGTGGGATGGATAAAAATGATGCTGAAGGTTTTGATAAAGAAAATAGTAATCTTCATGAAGTAAGGTCTCATATATGGTTAGATATGATTTTTGTAAATATTTCTAAAAACCAAATGCCATTTGAAGAATATATTGAGCCTTTAAACAAAAGATGGTCAAAGTTTTGGTCAGCAGAAGATCAGTCTCTTATTAACCATGCAGGTGACAGTGGATATTTTTTGTTGGAAGCTAAATGTAATTGGAAGTTTGCTATTGAAAACTATTGTGAAAGTTATCATCTACCGTGGGTTCATCCAGGTTTAAATTCATATTCTAAACTAGAAGATCACTATCATATTCAAGGCTTGCCAAATAGATTTGCGGGTCAAGGTACACTTGTTTATAATCCAAGATTTGATAATGGAGAAACATTTCCAAATTTCCCTCATTGGCCAAAAGAAAATGAAAAAATTGCTGAATATGTAGCATTGTTCCCTAATGTCATGTTGGGAATTCACAGAGATCACTATTACGTATATTGGTTAGAGCCCGTAAGCCATAATTTTACTAAAGAGCATATGGACATATATTATGTAGGGAAAGAAGCAGCTAACTCTGAAAAATATAAATCCATTAGAGAACAAAATTACAAACAGTGGCATAGTATACAATCAGAAGATTTGAGTATTATTGAAGGCATGCAAGAAGGAAGGCAGTCACCTATTTTTAATGGAGGTAACTTTTCTCCTATTATGGATAATCCTACTCATCATTTTAATAAATGGGTTGCTCAGGAACTTTTATCGTCCTATTAAAATTAAAAAAAATTTTTAATTTATGATTACTCTAAATTCTTTTTTTTTGGTTTTATGCGCTGCATTGTTTCATGCACTTTGGAACTCTCTTGTAAAAAGTAATGATAAAAAAGCATATATTGTTTTTTTAATAAGTTTAGCACATTTTATATTTGGAATTATTTTAGTATTATTTTCACAAACTCCTAGTTTAGGAGCTTGGCCTTATTTAATAATGTCTACAGTAGTTCACATATTTTATTTATACTTCCTTTACCAAAGTTATAAATGGGGAGACTTAAGCTTTGTCTATCCTTTAATGCGTGGTGTTGCTCCGTTACTAGTAACTTTAGGAGCATTTCTATTTATCGGAGAACTCCCATTAGGAAATGGTCTCATTGGTATTATTTTTATATGTGGTGGATTAATCACTCTATCTTTGTTTAATCTTTTTAACTCTTTGTCCTATAAAGCGCTTAACTTTGCTTTGTTAGCAGGGTTTTGTATCGCTTCTTATTCTTTATTAGACGGAATTGGAGCTAGAGAAGGTAATTCACCTCTTGGATATATTGGTTGGCTTTTTATTTTAGAGGGAATATGTGGGATGATTATTTTCTGGAGAATTGCAAAAGCTACAGATTATTCTCTCGATAGGAATACTTTTTTATATGGTTCATTGGGTGGGTCACTATCATGTTTAGCTTACGCAATAATTATTTCTGTTAAAGTATACACACCTTTGGGAATCGTATCATCTTTAAGAGAGACATCTGTTATATTTGGGTCAATGATTGGACTCATAATGTTTAGAGAAAGGCCATGGCATTTAAGAATAATAGCAGCAATAGCTGTCACTGTAGGACTTATGTTTATAGCCTTTAGTTAATTATTTCTTTCTTTAGAAAATTTGTTAAATATATAATTAGAACCTTAAAATTTTGGAGATAAACACTAATGACAACACAATTAGGGACTATCGAAGACTTACCAAAAGAATATATTGAAAAATTAAATGAAGCAGGTGTTGCACCTTTATGGCCAATGATGAGAAATGTTTTACCTCATAATTTACCAAATCCAGTAACTAAAACTGGATTTTGGGATTACCATAAAATAAAAGAATTGCTTCTTCGAGCAGGTGAGCTTACCCCTGTTGAGAAGGCAGAAAGAAGAGTTCTTGTATTATCTGATCCAGGGAGAGGAGTAGGAGCAATGCAAGCAACCTCAACAATTTACCTAGGAATGCAACTGTTATTACCTGGTGAGAGTGCACCGGCACATAGACATACACCATCTGCTGCAAGAATTATTATTGAAGGTCAGGGTGGATATACAGTTGTGGATGGAGAGAAACTTCCTATGGAAGAGGGCGATTTAGTATTAACTCCTGGTGGTGAATGGCATGATCATGGTCATGAGGGAGATAAGCCTGTAATTTGGCTTGATGCTCTAGACTTGCCTTTATTTGTTTATTTGGAAGGCTCTTATTCTGAAGAAACTGACTTGCAGACACCAAAAAATAAACCTGACTCTAGTCAACTAGAATATTTATCCTCAGGGTTAGTTCCTGTTAATAATGGGAAAAGGTCCTCAATCAAATACCCTATGATGAGATTTCCTTGGAGTAAAACAGAAGATGTTTTAAATAAACTATCAAGTAATACAAATGATAATATTGTATCTGTGGATTATGTTAATCCAGAAAATGGTCAAAGTGTATTACCAACAATGGGTTTTACAGGCGTAAAAATCAAAAAAGGTACAGTAATCAATAATAGTATTTTATCTATCTCATCTGCATTTAGCATCATTAAAGGTAAAGGAAAAACTAAAATTAATGATGAAGTTATCAATTGGAAATCAAAAGACACCTTTACAGCTCCAGTATTTTCAAAGATTGAACACATTATTGAGGAAGATGCATATATAATTCATATACATGATAAGCCTCTTCAGGAAAAACTTGGATATTATGAAGAAAGGTCACTGTAGTTTAAAATAGTTTAGGAATAATAAATGATTAAATTTTATGGTTACTTTAGAAGTTCGGCAGCTTATCGATGCAGAATAGCTTTTAATTTAAAAAAAATAGATTACGAACTCATACCCATTCATTTAAGGAAAGATGGTGGACAACAGAATAGCCCGGATTATAAGAAGATAAACCCTCAATCTTTGTTGCCCTCTATAGAATATAAAGGTTTTGTTTTATCGCAGTCATTAGCAATAATTGAGTGGCTTGATGATAAATATCCAATTCCTAACCTTTTACCATCAGATATTAACTTAAAAGCAAAGGTTAGAGCTTTTTCTCAAAGTATAGCCTGTGAAATACATCCATTACAAAACTTGAGAGTTCAAAATTATATTAAAGATGAATTTAATCAGGATGATAAAAAAATTAATAATTGGTTGAATAGATGGCTTGGTGGTGGGTTACATGAATGTGAAGAAATTATAAAAAATTTGGATAATAACTTTAAATTTTGTTTTGGTAATCAACCGACACTTGCTGATATATGTTTAGTTCCACAAATTTTTTCTGCTCAAAGATTTAATATTGATATGTCAGGTATCCCTAAACTAACTGAAATTTATAATAATTGCTGTGAACTAGATGCATTTAAAGGTGCACATCCATCCCAACAACCTGATTATGAATAACCTGTGATATGACTGATAAAAAACAAGATAGATTTATAATAGTAGGAGGTGGTATTGGTGGACTTGCTACAGCACTCGGTTTAGCTCAACATGGGATTAAATCAATAGTTTTAGAAAGATCATCTAAATTAGGTGAAATTGGAGCAGGGATACAATTGGGGCCTAATGCTTTTCACGGTTTTGACTATCTAGGTGTTGGTGATCAGGCCAGGAAAATGTCTGTTTATATTGATGATCTAATTTTAATGGACGCAATACAAGGTAATGAGATTATGCGCATCTCACTAGGGAAAAAATTTAGGGAAAAATTTAAAAACCCATATGCAGTAGTTCATAGAGGTGATTTACACGCAGTTTTTTTAAAAGCATGTATTGATAACCATTTGATAGAGCTCCAAACGAATGCGAATGTTTTAGGTTACTATCAGGATGATAAACTAGTATCTGCTAATTTAGATGATGGATCTCAAGTTAATGGAATAGCTCTTATTGGTGCTGAAGGCCTATGGTCAAAAATTAGAAATCAATTAGTCGGTGATGGTCCACCAAAGGTTTCTGGTCATACAACTTACCGTTCAGTAATCCCTTATTCAGAAATGCCTGAAGAGTTAAGATGGAATGCTGCAACTCTATGGGCTGGTCCCAAATGTCATATTGTCCATTATCCTCTTCATGGAGGAAATTCATTCAATTTGGTAGTTACTTATCATAATGATGCTCCTGATCCTGTCGCTGGGAAGTTAGTTTCTAAAGATGTTGTAAGAAAAGGTTTTGAACATGTAAATGAATTAGCTCGTCAAATAATTGAAAGAGGTAAAGATTGGAAACTGTGGGTTTTATGTGACCGTGATCCAATAACGAATTGGGTTGATCGTAGAGTCTCATTACTAGGTGATGCAGCTCATCCAATGCTTCAGTATTTAGCTCAAGGGGCGTGTATGGCTATTGAAGACGCTGTATGTTTATCTGAGCAGATGAAACATGGTTTAGATGACATTGAAAAATCTTTAATAAATTATCAGAACAAAAGAAACCTTAGAACTGCAAGAGTTCAATTACACTCTAGAGAAATAGGTAAGCATGTGTACCATCCAGACGGAGTGCACGCATTGTTGAGAAATAAAATTATGAAATCTAAATCACAAGAAGAATGGTATGATAATATAGATTGGCTTTATGGAGCTACCGGATTAAATAGCTAAATTCAATAAAATTAAACTAGATTTAAAACAGTATCATGAATA
>ERZ802830.2540-NODE-2540-length-16339-cov-11.5859_pt1 | contig 16339 bp, 20 predicted proteins | sample MGYA00345654_ERZ802830 | MGnify/ENA primary metagenome ERZ802830 (study PRJEB30503, sample SAMEA104212375) | marine metagenome | biome: Westerlies Biome; feature: [SRF] surface water layer (ENVO:00010504) within the epipelagic zone...; material: water...
ACTGGATCTTTAGCTATTCTTGACATTAAAATACCCTGCAAATTACTTCGCCACCTAATTGTTTTTTTATTGCTTCTCTGTCAGTCATAAGTCCTTTACTAGTTGTTAAGATTTTTAGACCAAGTCCACCCTTATGAGGCTTAATTTCTTTATAACTCAAATATTTTCTTAAACCTGGTTTAGATTCTCTGACCAATTCCTTAATTACTGGCTCTTCTTTGAAATACTTTAATGTTATCTCTAACTCATCGAAATCTTTCTTTACTTTCTTCACACTATGAAGAAAACCTTCTTTTACTAAAAGTTTTGCTAGCTCGTGCTTAAGCTTAGAATACGGCGCATTCACTGTTTCTTTGCTACGCATTAGTGCGTTCCTAATTCTTGTTAATAAATCTGCTATCGGATCTGTCATATTCTTACCAACTTGATTTTTTAATACCAGGCAACTTACCTGACATTGCTAATTCCCTTAATTTAGTTCTACTTAAGCCAAATTTTCTGTATACACCCTTAGGCCTTCCTGTTAGTGCACACCTCCGTACAACCCTTGATGGGTTAGAGCTTCTTGGCAATTTTTGAAGCTTTCTTTGTATTTCCATTTTTTCTTCAAAAGTCGCAGCTTTTCTTTGTTCTTCTTTTAAAGCAATACGCTTATGAGAAAACTTTTCAACAAGTTTAATCTTCTTTTTTTCTCTTTCAATTATTGATTTTCTAGCCATTTTTACCTCTAAATGGGAAATTAAAACACTTAAGCAGTTCTTTTGCATCGCTATCTTTCGAAGCTGTAGTTGTTATAGCAATATCCATGCCTCTTAACTTGTCAACTTTGTCATAATCAATTTCAGGAAAAATAATTTGCTCCTTTATTCCCATGTTGTAATTTCCTCTGCCATCAAACGATTTTTCACTTAAACCTCTGAAATCTTTTTCTCTAGGAATTGCAAGATCTATAAGCCTCTCAAAGAAGTCATACATCTGCTCTCCTCGTAAGGTTACTTTGCAACCTATTGGGTACTCTTCCCGGATCTTAAATGTCGCTACTGCTTTTTTAGCTTTAGTAACAACCACTTTTTGCCCAGCAATAGCTTCTAGATCTGCAACAGCATGATCTAGCACTTTTTTATCTTTAGATGCTTCTCCAACACCCATATTGATGGTTATCTTTTGTAATTTTGGCACTTGCATGACAGATTTATACCCAAGCTTCTCTTTAAGAACTGGTACAATTTCTTTTGTATATTTATCTTTAAGCTTCATTATTTAACACTCTTACCTGTTGATCTAAAAACTCTAATTTTTTTGCCTTTCTCTTCTTTGAAACTCAATTTATCTTGTTTTTTTGTTGAACTATTCCAAATCATCACATTTGAAAGGTTGATTGGCATCTCTTTTTCAACAATGCCGCCTGTTATACCAAGTTGAGGATTTGGTCTTGTGTGTTTTTTAGCAAGGTTCAAATCATTTACCACGCATTTATTTCCAACAATTTTTTTAATATTTCCTCTTTTGCCTTTTTCTCTTCCGGAAATAACTATCACTTCATCACCTTCTCTGAGTTTTGTGTTCTTTAATTTCATTAAAGTACCTCCGGGGCTAGTGAAACAATTTTCATAAATTTTGCTGTTCTTAGTTCTCTGGTTACTGGGCCAAAAATTCTTGTTGCAACTGGATCCTTATTTGTATTGAGCAATACTACAGCATTCTCATCAAACCCAATTTTTGATCCATCTTGTCTTCGAACGCCTGATTTACTTCTTACAATCAAAGCATTCATGACAGATCCTTTTTTAATTTTGCTTTGTGGTAGGGCTTCTTTAACAGCCACTTTGATCACATCGCCAATATTGGCTGTTCTCCTTTTGGAGCCGCCTAAAACTTTAATACACATAACTCTTCTTGCGCCGCTATTATCAGCAACACTTAACATGCTTTGTGTCTGAATCACTCTGATTCTCCTTTTTTTACAACATCTATTAGCATCCAATTCTTTGTCTTAGAGATAGGCTTGCACTCTTGAATTCTAACTATGTCCCCTTCATTTGAAATTTCTTTTTCATCATGCACATGATATTTAGTAGACAAGCTAATGTACTTACCATATTTGGGATGTTTCTTTCGTCTGTCGACCACAACAGTAATTGTCTTATTCATTTTTTGACTTGTTACTGTCCCTTGTAATGTTCTAGCTGCCATTTTTTGTATTAATCTCCGTTTTAATTCTTGCTATGTTTCTTCTTGCCTCTTTTAAGCTATGACTTTCTTTAAGTTGGCCCATTTTATGTTTGAAATTACTTTCAAACAATAGTTTTCTATTAGCCATTAATTCTGTTTTTAAATCTTCTAATTTCATGGTCTTAAAATCTTTTATCTTTTTCTTAGCCATTTGTACCTCTCTTCACAAAGGTGGTATTCATAGGAAGTTTTGCACCAGCTAATTGAAATGCTCTTTTAGCATCTTCTTCACTAACGCCAGCAACTTCATAAAGTATTTTTCCAGGCTTTATTGGGCTTGCCCAATATTCAACGTTACCTTTTCCTTTACCTTGTCTTGTCTCTAGGGGTTTTTTTGTAATTGGCTTATCTGGGAAAACTCTAATCCAAACTTTTCCTCCTCTTTTAATGTATCTAACAAGGGCTCTTCTAGCTGCCTCTAATTGTCTTGAAGTTAACATTCCATGTGTAGTTGCCTTGAGGCCAAAATCTCCAAATGACACAGAAGAACCAGCAGAAGCAAATCCATTATTTCTGCCTTTCATTTGTTTTCTATATTTTGTTTTCTTAGGTTGAAGCACCTTTATCTCCTCTATATATCCAGACTTTTACCCCTATGATTCCATAAGTTGTCAAGGCTTCGCTCGTTGCATAATCTATATCTGCTTTCAAAGTATGAAGAGGTACTCGTCCTTCTCTATACCACTCAGATCTAGCTATCTCAGCTCCATTTAGTCTGCCAGCTACAGATATTCTTATACCTTTAGCTCCTTGACGCATTGTATTTTGAACTGCCCTTTTCATTGCTTTCCTGAACATGATTCTTTTTTCTAGCTGTTGAGTTACAGAAGTAGCAACTAGCTGAGCATCAAGATCTGGTTGTTTTACTTCTACAACATTAATTTTTACGTCTTGATTAATGATCTTTTTCAATGCTTTTTTTATTTTTTCTATTTCTTCACCTTTTTTTCCGATAACAACACCGGGCCTCGAAGTCTTTATGTCTACCACTACTTCTTCCATTGTTCTTTTAATAATCACAGCGCTGATTGGTGCATTTGGTAATATCTCACGCACCCTATCTCTTACTTTTATATCTTCTAAAACAAGCTTTGAATAATCTTTAGCTTTTGCAAACCAAACAGAGTCATGATCTCTAGATGTGCCTAATCTAAATCCTACAGGATTAACTTTCTGTCCCATTTTCGACCTCCTCTTTGTTATCTGATAATTTTATTTCTATATGACACATAGGTTTTTTTATTCTATCTGCTCTACCTCTAGCTCTTATTTTTATTCTTTTCATTACCAGTCCTTTGTTCACAATAATTGATTTAATCTTAAGATCATCAATATCAGCATTTTCATTATTTTCTGCATTAGAAATCGCAGAATCTAATAATTTCTTTATTAGTTGCGCACCTTTTTGTTTAGAAAAATTCAAAATATCTAGTGCTTTTCCTACATCAAGACCTCTAACCATATCTGCAACCAAGCATGCTTTTTGAGGAGATAGTCTTGCACCTTTTAAATAAGCTCTAACTTCCATTATTTCTTCACCTTCCTATCTCCAGCATGCATTTTAAAAGTTCTTGTTATTGAAAACTCTCCAAGCTTTTGACCAACCATATCTTCTTTAACGAAAACTGGAATATGTTGTCTGCCATTGTGTACAGCAATTGTGAGGTTGACCATATCAGGAGTAATCATTGAACTTCTTGACCAAGTCTTGATTGGCTTTCTATCATTCGCTGCTTTTGCATTTGCTACTTTTTTTTCAAGTGATGAGTCTACAAATGGTCCTTTTTTACTTGATCTAGCCATTACTTATATCTCCTTTTCACAATTAATTTATCACTGGCCTTTGGTTTCCTTGTTCTATATCCTTTAGTTGGGGTACCCCATGGTGATACCGGGTTTCTACCACCAGAAGTTTTACCCTCACCGCCACCATGAGGGTGGTCAACAGGGTTCATAGCAACACCTCTTACTGTAGGTCTTACTCCTCTCCATCTTTTTGCTCCAGCTTTACCCAGCGATTTAAGATTATGTTGTTGGTTTGAAATAACACCAATTGTGGCTCTACAAGTTAATAGAATTTTTCTCATTTCTCCAGAACTAAGTCTCAAAGTTGCATACTTACCTTCTTTAGCAACCAACCGGGCAGTAGTTCCTGCTGACCGTATTAATTGCGCTCCTTTGCCTGGTCTCATCTCTACGCAATGGACTTCCGTACCTTGAGGAATCTCACTTAATGGTAAGCAATTACCTGCTTTTATAGGCGCTTTATCGCCTGAAAATACTTTAGATTTTTCTTTGAGGTCTTTAGGAGCAATGATGTATGCTTTTTCACCATCCTTGTATTCTATTAAAGCGATATTCGCTGATCTATTTGGATCATATTCAATTCTTTGTACGGTTCCCTCAATATCAAGCTTTTGCCTTTTGAAATCTATAATCCTATAAAGCCTCTTATGACCACCACCTTTATGTCTAACTGTAATGTGACCATTGTTATTTCTACCAGATATTCGTCTTTTAGACTCTACTAAAGTTTTTTCTGGTCTACCTTTGTGTAGATCCTCCCTAATCTGGACTCTAAACCTTCTTCCTGGAGATGTAGGTTTTGCTTTGATAATAGCCATTTTATTTAAAAGGGTTCTCCATATTAATTTCCTTGCCTTCTGCAAGCTTTATGTAAGCTTTCTTATATGTGTTAGTTTTGTATTTACCAAGTCTTGTTCTTTTATTTTTGAATTTTGTGTTAAGAACTCTTACAGACTCAACCTTAACTCCGAAAATTTCTTCTATTGAATTCTTTATTTCATCTTTTGTTGCTTCTTTTGCCACTTTAAATACGTAAGTATTTGAAGTGCTTTTTTCTATAGCAGCCTTTTCACTTATCACAGGACTCTTAATCGTTGTATAAATTTTTTCATTTAACATTTAAGGCCTCCTTTAGCACTGGTACTGCTGAGTGTGTTAGTAATATATGTTTTGCCTTAAGCAAATCATAAGGATTTACATCTTTAGCATCCAAGAAATTAAAGTGCTTCAGATTTCTCATTGCAAGCATCGTGTTTTGGTCTAAATCAGATGCTATTAGGAGAGCTGATTCTTGCCCACTCTTTTTGAAATATTCTTGAGCTAATTTTGTTTTTGGTTCTTTTAACTTAATGTCATCTACTAGATCTAATCTTTTTTCAGCTTTGAACTTAGACAGTATTGATGCTAATGCTTTTTTTGCCATCTTTTTGTTGATCTTCTTTGTGTAATTTTTTGTATTTGCAAAAGTGACGCCACCGCCTACCCAAAGTGGACTTCTGATTGTACCTGCTCTAGCTCGACCTGTTCCTTTTTGTTTAAATGGTTTTTTGCCTCCACCTCTAACAGCAGATCTATTTTTTAGCATAACAGAGCCCTGTCTCTCGCTAGACATATAACTTGTTAGAGCCTGATGAACCAAAGATTCATTAAAATCAACTGCAAAAACTTCGCTTGGAAGTTTAGGTTTAGCTGCTTTTTTTGTTTCTGGTTTAGCTGCTTTTTTTGTTTCTTTAGCCTCTGCCATTACTCCTTCTCATCCTCTTTCTTTGTTTTGTTTTGTTCTTCTGCAACATTTGTTTCTTCCTTTGGTGCGCCATCTGCAGGTGCAGCTTCAGCTTCTTTTGTTTCTTCCTTTATATCTTCAGTGCCAGCATTAGCATCTACAGTCTCTTTTGCTTCAGCATTTTGGCTTTCTTCCTTTGGTGCTTCAGGAGTTGCAACTTCGGCAATATTTTCAACAACCTCTTCTGTTTCAGTTGCTGTATCTGTAGCTTCTTCAACTATTGGTTCTAATGAAAGTTTTGCACCATCTTTAATCGATGGGGTTACCTTAACAAACGATCCTATTGATCCAGGGACTGCACCCTTTACCAAAAGCACATTCTCATCCATATCAATTCTTTCTATCTCAAGATTTTGAACTGTTGTATTTCTGTCTCCCATATGTCCAGCCATTTTTTTACCTTTAAAAACTCTGCCAGGAAACTGACATTGGCCTATAGAACCAGGAGCCCTATGCGCTAAAGAGTTACCATGAGTTGCATCTTGGGTTTTGAAGTTATGCCTCTTAACTACACCAGCAAAGCCTTTTCCCTTTGATACTCCAGCTACATCTACCTTTTCCGTTCCATTGAATGGGTGAAGTGTTATTTCTTTTGCATCAACTAGATAGTTGAATTCTTCTTCAGATAAATTAAATTCTGTTAAATACCCTTTTTCAGCACCATTATCTGTGAATTTTTTTTCTAAACTTTTTGAGACTTTCTTTTTTGAACCATAATTTACTTGAACAGCGTAATAGCCATCTTTTTCTGCAGTCTTTCTTTGCACTATTTTGCTATGTGCTACTGATATTACGGTTACAGGTACAGAAGTTCCGTTGTCTTTGAAGACACGCGTCATCCCAACTTTTGTTCCAATCACTCCTAGCATTTTAATTAAGGGTTATTTTTACATCCACTCCAGCAGCAATATCTAAACGCATAAGAGCATCTACAGTCTGCTCAGTAGGGTTAATAATGTCGAACAATCTTTTATGTGTCCTAGTCTCGTATTGATCACGAGCTTTTTTATCTACATGTGGTGATGTAAGAATTGTAATCTTTTCTTTTTTTACAGGCAGAGGAATAGGGCCAACAACTTTTGCGCCGGTTTTTGTGACTGTCTCAAGTATTTCTTTCGTTGATTTATCTACCAACTTATGATCGAAAGCCTTAAGTTTAATTCTAATTTTTTGTTGTTCCATAATCGCCGTTTAGATTAGAAAGACCACGATTTTAAGGCTTTAAATAGGGAGTGTCAAAGGATTTATCTAATTCTTATTGATAATTTCTTCTGTTAGATTTGATGGAACTTCTAGGTATTTTTCAAACTCCATGGTGTAAGTAGCTCTGCCTTGAGTTGCTGACCTTAAATCTGTTGCATATCCAAACATTTCAGAGAGGGGAACTAATGCCGTAATAGCCTTTCCTGAGGGGATATCCTCCATATTTTGGACTTGTCCTCTTCTTCTATTTAGGTCACCGACAACATCTCCCATGTAGTCTTCAGGAGTAACAACTTCTACGTCCATCATTGGTTCTAGTAGAACTGGGTTCGCTTTTAATGCTCCGTCTTTTGCTGCCATTGATCCAGCAAGTTTGAATGCCATTTCACTTGAATCGACCTCGTGATATGAACCATCATATAGTGTTACTTTCACACCTTGTAATGGATAACCTGCAACAACACCATTTTGTAATTGTTCTCTTACACCTTTCGATACAGCTGGAATGTATTCTTTTGGCACAGACCCACCTTTAATTTCATCTACAAACTCAAACTCTTCTTCACATGGTTCCATTCTTAGCAATACGTGACCATACTGGCCTTTACCACCAGATTGTTTTGCATATTTATGTTCTACTTCTACATGAGATTTGATTGCTTCTCTATATGCTACTTGAGGCTTACCAACATTAGCTTCAACACTAAACTCTCTTTTCATTCTTTCAACAAGCACTTCAAGGTGTAATTCACCCATACCTGAGATAATTGTTTGGCCTGATTCTTCATCAGAGCTTACTCTAAATGAAGGATCTTCTTGTGCAAGTTTACCCAGTGCAATAGACATTTTTTCTTGGTCGGGTTTAGATCTAGGTTCTACTGCAAGTGATATAACAGGCTCAGGGAATTCCATTCTTTCTAAAACCACTAAATCTTTTGCATCAGATAGTGTATCTCCAGTTGTTACATTCTTTAAACCAATACAAGCTGCAATATCACCAGCTCTAACTTCTTTAATCTCTTCCCTATTATTTGAATGCATCTGAACCATTCTTCCAATTCTTTCTTTATCATCCTTGACGGTATTTATTACGCCATCACCTTGAGATAAAACACCGGAATAGACTCTAACAAACGTTAGGTTTCCAACAAATGGATCAGTAGCAATCTTGAATGCTAGTGCAGAGAAAGGTTCTTCATCACTTGAACTTCTAGAAGCTGGCGCTTCTGTTTTAGGATGTATTCCTTCAATTGCTTTTACTTCATCAGGTGCAGGTAGAAATTCTATAACAGCATCTAAGACAGCTTGCACACCTTTATTCTTGAAGGCAGAACCACACAGAGCTAAAGTTATTTCATTTTCTAGAACTCGATGTCTAAGCCCTTTTTTAATTTCTAATTCAGTTAAGTCGCCTGAATCAAGATATTTTTCCATAAGTTCTTCGTTAGCTTCCGCAGCTGCCTCAACAAGATCTTCTCTAAGTGCTTCACACTTAGAAACCAGCTCTTCAGGTATATCTGTATATTCAAATGTTGAACCCTTATCAGCTTCATTCCATGTAATTGTTTTCATTTTGATAAGGTCGATGACACCTTTAAAGTCGTCTTCAGCACCAATGTTGTACTGTATAGGAACTACTGTTGCACCAAGCCTATCTCTAATTTGATCTACAACTCTTTCAAAATCTGCACCAGCTCTGTCCATTTTATTAACAAAAACAATTCTCGGAACTTCATATCTATTTGCTTGTCTCCAGACAGTTTCTGATTGTGGTTGCACGCCTGATGAACCACAAAATACTACAACAGCACCATCTAGAACTCTTAGAGATCTTTCAACTTCAATTGTAAAATCAACGTGGCCAGGAGTATCGATAATATTAACTCTATGTTCTTCAAACTGTTGCTCCATACCTTGCCAAAAGCAAGTTGTTGCAGCAGAAGTAATAGTTATACCTCTCTCTTGTTCTTGTTCCATCCAATCCATAACAGCTGCACCGTCATGAACTTCACCAATTTTATGAGAGATTCCAGTGTAAAAGAGCACTCTTTCTGTAGTTGTAGTTTTACCTGCATCAACGTGTGCACATATACCAATATTTCTGTATCTGTTAAGTGGTGTCTTTCTAGCCATGATTAAAACCTAAAATGAGCGAAAGCTTTATTAGCTTCTGCCATTCTATGCATATCCTCTTTTTTCTTAACTGCCGATCCTTTTCCATCTTTAGCTTCTTTGAGCTCTGCAGCTAACCTTGCTGGCATAGATTTCTCTTTTCTATTTCTTGCGGCCTCTACAAGCCATCTCATAGCTAAAGCAGTTCTTCTTTTTGCCCTAACTTCAACAGGGACCTGGTAAGTTGCTCCGCCAATTCTTCTAGATCTTACCTCTACCACTGGTGCAACCTTATCCAAAATCCTTTTGAATACTTCTACTAAATCTTCCCCTTTGCTGTCTTTTTCTAATTGTTCAAATGCGCCATACACAATGTTTTCTGCAATTGATTTCTTACCATCAACCATTAGTTGGTTCATGAACTTAGCGATAATTTCACTTTCGTATTTCGAATCTGGAATAATTTTTCTTTTAGGTGCAGCTCTTCTTCTCATTATTTACCTCTTTTTGCACCATATTTGGATCTTCCTTGTTTTCTATCTGATACTCCAGAAGTATCTAATGCTCCTCTAACGGTGTGGTATCTAACACCAGGCAAATCTTTTACTCTGCCGCCTCTTATTAAGACAACTGAGTGTTCTTGTAAATTATGGCCTTCACCACCAATGTAAGAAGTTACTTCAAAACCAGAAGTAAGTTTCACTCTGCAGACTTTTCTTAGAGCTGAGTTTGGTTTTTTTGGCGTTGTTGTGTACACACGAGTGCAGACACCTCTTCTTTGAGGGCAGTTTTTTAATGCAGGAACATCACTCTTCGTAGCTTTTGTTCTACGTGGTTTCCTTACTAATTGATTTATAGTTGCCATTTTTTAAAAACTGAATAATAAAGCAGTGCTAATCATGGGTCAATGTTTACTGAAAGCTTTCCAATAATTCTTTTTTCAATGCTTCTTCAATATCTTGAATTTCTTCTGAAGATACACTTGCTTTTTGATTCGCTGCAAAACCTGTTCCAGCTGGAATCAGTCTTCCCACAACGACATTTTCTTTTAACCCTCTTAAGGTATCTTTTTTGCTTGTAACTGCTGCTTCAGTAAGAACCCTAGTAGTTTCTTGGAAAGATGCTGCTGAGACAAATGAATCTGTAGATAGAGCTGCCTTGGTGATACCTAAAAGCATTCTATCAAATACAGCTGGCTTTTTATCTGAGGCTAAAAGATTCTTGTTTGATGCTCTAACCTTAGTTAGCTCAACTATGTCTCCTTCTAAATATTCACTATCGCCTTGTTCAGTGATGGTTACTTTTTTCATCATTTGTCTGCTTATAGCTTCGATATGCTTATCATTTATCACAACACCCTGAAGCCTATAAACGTCCTGAACCTCTGCAATTAAATGTTTGGCAAGCTCTTCAACTCCGTGCATTGCAAGTAAAGCATGCGTATCAACAGGCCCATGACAGAGAATGTCTCCTCTTTCAATTTGATCTCCTTCAAGAAATGCTACAGCCCTATGTTTCTGTATCATCATTTCTACAGGTTCACCTTTCTCAGGAGTAATGACTAACCTCTTTCTACCTTTAGTTTCTTTCCCGTATGAAAGAGTCCCTGTGGCTTCTGCATATATGGAACCATCTTTTGGTTTTCTTGCTTCAAATAAGTCTGCAACCCTTGGAAGTCCACCTGTAATATCTTTAGTCTTTGTTCCTTCAACCGGCACCCTAGCTATAAACTCACCAGTAGAAACTTTGTTTCCATTATTTTTCATGAGGATGGATTTTGAAGGGAGTGAATAAGAAGCAATAATTTTCTTCTTACCATCTAAGACTGTTATGGATGGTGTCATACCTTTACCTTTTACAGGTCGATCATTAGCATCTATAACTTCTCTTGTGGTAGAACCTGTCAAATCATCTACTTCAACCTTCATTGTTACATCTTCAGTTAAATCATTAAATGAGATTGTTCCTTCAACCTCTGAAATAATTGGTAATGTAAGTGGGTCCCATTTTGCTATCAGAGTTCCCGGTTCAACTTTTGATTTATTGCCATATAAAATCTCAGCTCCGTATGGTATTGAATATTTTTCAAGAAGATTTTCTTCGTCATCTTGTATTGTGAAATGAGCATTTCTAGATACAACCACTAATTCACCATTCTTTTTCTCAACAGTTTTTAAAGATGAATCAAATTCAATATTTCCGCCTCTTAGTGTAGTAACTGAATCATCTTCAGCAGTTCCTGATGCGGCTCCGCCAATATGGAAGGTTCTCATAGTTAGCTGAGTTCCTGGTTCACCAATTGATTGAGCAGCAACAACACCAACAGCTTCACCTATGTGAACAAGATGTCCTCTGGCTAAATCTCTTCCATAACATTTAGCACATAAGCCATGGCTTGCTTCACAAGTTATTGGAGATCTAATTTTTATTTTCTTAACGCCTGAGTTTTGAGCTTCAATGGCTGTTTCTTCATTGAATAGATGACCTTTTTCAAATAACACTTTTCCGTCTTTCTTTATATCCTCTTGCAAAACTCTTCCTAAGATTCTCTCTGAAACAGTTTGAATAACTGAAGCTCCATCAATGATTGCTTCTACAGTAATACCTTCTTCAGTACCACAATCATCAGATGTAATGACCACGTCTTGTGAAACATCTACAAGCCTTCTAGTTAAATATCCTGAGTTTGCTGTCTTTAGAGCTGTATCAGCAAGACCTTTTCGAGCTCCATGAGTAGAAGTGAAATATTCAAGCATGGATAAACCTTCTCTGAAATTAGAAGTGATAGCACTTTCAATAATGCTTCCGTCTGGCTTTGACATTAAACCCCTCATTCCTGCTAATTGCCTAATTTGAGCAGGTGAGCCTCTTGCACCTGAATCAGCATACATAAATACACTATTAAAAGAAGGTGTTATGGTTTCTTTGCCATCTTTGTCAATATCAACTTTATCGCCTAGAGCACCCATCATAGAGCTAGCAACTTTTTCATTTGTTCTAGACCAAATATCAATTATCTTGTTATATTTTTCGCCTTTGGTTAATAAGCCTGATTCAAATTGTTGTTCTATATTTTGAACTTCATTCTCTGCATTTGTAATAATTGTTGTCTTATCATCAGGTATTTCAAAGTCATTAACACCTATTGAAGCTCCTGATGAAGTGGAGTATTCAAAACCCAAATACATTAAGTTATCTGCAAATAAAACAGACTCCTTTAATCCAAAATCTTTATATATAGTTGCTATTAAATCTAAAAGATCTCTCTTTTTTAGTATTTTGTTTACCTTTTCAAATGGTAAGCCTTTTGGCACAATTTCATACATCAAGCATCTTCCGACAGTTGTCTCATAAAGCTTCTTACAATCAACTTCATTTACTCTCACTTTAATTCTTGTATGAAGACTGACTTGTTTTTCTAGAAATGCTCTTTTAACTTCGTGCACATCAACGAAAGTTCTACCTTCTCCTGGAAGGTTAAAATCTTCCTTTGTTAGATAATATATGCCCAGAACAACATCTTGGTTTGGTTGAATTATAGGTTCGCCACTTGCTGGTGAGAGAATATTATTTGTAGACATCATTAAAGTTCTTGCTTCTAATTGCGCTTCTATTGAAAGCGGCACATGAACTGCCATCTGGTCACCATCAAAATCCGCATTAAATGCTGTACATACTAACGGATGAAGTTGTATGGCTTTACCTTCTATCAATACTGGTTCAAAAGCTTGTATCCCTAGCCTATGCAAAGTAGGTGCTCTATTAAGCATAACTGGATGCTCTCTTATAACTTCATCTAAGCAATCCCATACTTCAGGCGTTTCTTCTTCAACGAGTTGTTTTGCAGCCTTAATTGTTATGGTTATACCTTTCTGTTCAAGTTTATTGAATATGAATGGCTTAAATAGCTCTAAAGCCATTTTTTTAGGTAATCCACATTGATGTAATTTTAGAGTTGGTCCAGATACAACCACTGACCTACCTGAGTAATCTACCCTTTTCCCTAATAAGTTTTGTCTAAATCTTCCCTGTTTGCCTTTGATCATATCGGCAAGTGATTTTAAAGGTCTTTTATTTGTACCAAGAATAGCTCTGCCTCTTCGACCATTATCTAAAAGTGCGTCAACTGATTCTTGAAGCATTCTTTTTTCATTTCTAACGATTATCTCAGGGGCTCCAAGCTCCAATAGTCTTTTTAGCCTGTTATTTCTATTAATTACTCTTCTATAGAGATCATTTAAGTCTGATGTGGCAAATCTACCACCATCTAATGGAACCAATGGTCTCAGATCTGGTGGTAATACAGGCAGAACATTCATAATCATCCACTCTGGTTTTTGACCACTCTCTCTGAAAGCTTCCATTAGTTTTAATCTTTTTTGAAGCTTTTTGATCTTAGTCTCGGAGTTACTAGTACTTAATTCTTCTCTAATCTGCTGAGTTTCTCTCTCTATATCAACACCTGAAAGAAGAATCTGAACAGCTTCAGCACCCATCATTGCTGTAAAATCATCATCATACTCATCAAGAGCTTCATAGTATTCATCTTCTGTAAGTAATTGTCCTTTCTTGAGATCAGTTATTCCTGCTTCTACTACTACAAAACTTTCATAATAGAGAACTCTTTCAATTTCTCTTAGAGTCATATCTAAGAAGAGTCCTATTCTTGAAGGCAATGATTTTAGAAACCAAATATGAGCTACAGGTGATGCCAATTCAATATGGCCCATTCTTTCTCTTCTTACTTTAGTAGCTGTGACTTCAACACCACATTTTTCACATATTACTCCTCTATGCTTTCTTCTTTTGTACTTTCCACATAGACATTCATAATCTTTAATAGGGCCAAAAATTCTTGCGCAAAATAAACCATCTCTCTCGGGTTTAAAAGTTCTGTAGTTTATAGTTTCAGGCTTTTTTACTTCCCCCCATGACCATGATCTAATCATTTGTGGAGATGCTAGCCCGCAAGAAATTAAATCAAAATTTCTTTTTGAACTACGGTTAATGTTTTTAATGATATCTTGCATATTATTTCTCTTTTGAGTCCTCTAATTCCAAGTTAATACCAAGTGCTTTAATCTCTTTACTGAGAACATTAAATGACTCTGGTACACCTGATTCAACTTCATAATTTCCGTCTACAATATTTTTATAAACTTTTGATCTTCCAGCTATATCATCTGATTTAACTGTAAGCATTTCTTGTAGTGTGTAAGAAGCTCCGTAAGCTTCAAGTGCCCACACTTCCATCTCTCCAAATCTTTGCCCACCAAACTGAGCTTTACCGCCTAATGGTTGCTGGGTAACAAGACTATAAGACCCTGTTGATCTTGCATGCATCTTATCATCAACTAGATGATTCAGTTTAAGCATATACATGTATCCAACTGTTACTGGTCTATCAAATTTTTCGCCTGTCCTTCCATCAAATAAATCAAATTGTCCGCTAGCAGGAAGATCTGCATATTTTAATAATTCTTTGATTTGGTGCTCATTAGCTCCATCAAATACTGGTGTAGCAAATGGAACACCATCTCTTAAGTTGTCAGCTAATTCTTTAACTTCATGATCTTTCAAACTATTAATATCATCTTTTTCATGAGGCCCAAATGAATAGATATCATTGAGCACTTTTTTAACACTCTCTATCTTCTCTTTTGATTTAATCATGCCATCAATCTTGTCACCAAGACCTTTGGCAGCTAAACCTAAATGTGTTTCAAGTATTTGACCAACGTTCATTCTAGAAGGAACTCCTAGAGGGTTTAAAACTACGTCAACAGGATGGCCATGTTCATCATATGGCATATCTTCTACTGGGACTATGCTTGAAATAACACCTTTATTACCATGTCTTCCAGCTAGCTTGTCACCTGCTTGTATCTTTCTCTTAACAGCTAAATACACTTTCATCACAGATAAGACACCAGGCGCAAGATCATTTCCACCATCCATTTTCTTCTTAAAGATAGCCATTTTTTCTTTATTTTCTGACTGATACTTTTTGAATTGATCTGCAATATTTTTTTGCAGGTCTGAAACTTTTTTGTTTTTAACTTTGAGCTTTAATAAAGCATCCAAGTCCATCTCTTCGATGCTCTCTGGTGTTATTTTCCCTTTTGTTGTCACAAGATTTTCTTTCTTTAATGCTTGAATGAAAGTATTTCTTAAGGAATTTGTGACGATTCTCATTTCATCATCCAGATCCTTACCGAACTCAGAATTCATTAAAGATTCATTGCTCTTGGCTCTTGGATTTTTATCAGCACCATCTCTTGTAAATATTTGAACATCAATTACTGTTCCTGTAACGCTTGAAGGCACTCTTAATGAGGTGTCTTTAATGTCTGAAGCCTTTTCTCCAAAGATTGCTTTAAGAAGTTTTTCTTCAGGAGATAGTTGAGATTCTCCTTTTGGAGTAACTTTTCCAACAAGAATATCTCCAGCTTCTACTTTAGCTCCTACATATACAATTCCATTTTCATCCAATTTAGATAAAGCTGATTCACTAACTCCTGGAATATCTGATGTAATTTCTTCCATACCAAGTTTTGTGTCTCTAGTGATACACGTTAATTCTTGTATATGTATGCTTGTAAGCCTATCTTCTTGAACTACCCTTTCAGACACTAAGATTGAATCTTCATAGTTAAATCCATTCCAAGGCATGAAAGCAATTCTCATGTTTTGTCCTATTGCTAGTTCACCTAGATCAATAGATGGTCCATCAGCAATAATATCACCGGTTTTTACATGATCTCCTTTTTTAACAAGTGGTCTTTGATTAACACAGGTATTCTGATTTGATCTTGTATATTTGACAAGATTGTAAATATCAACACTGACGTTGTCTCCTGATGAAACTTTAATTACAATTCTTCCACCGTCAACAGAGTCAACAACCCCACTATTTCTTGCTTCTACACATGCTCCTGAATCACTTGCTACTTGTCTTTCTAAGCCTGTACCAACTAATGGTTTTTGAGGGATTAATGTAGGCACAGCTTGACGCATCATATTTGATCCCATCAATGCTCTGTTAGCATCATCATTTTCTAGGAAAGGAATTAAACATGCAGCTACTGAAAGTACTTGCTTTGGAGAAACATCCATTAATGAAATCATCCCAACACTAACAAGACTTGTTTCGCCTTGGTGTCTAGCTGTGATGAATTCATTTTGAATCTTTCCTTTCTTATC
>ERZ802830.2543-NODE-2543-length-16309-cov-6.15744_pt1 | contig 16309 bp, 17 predicted proteins | sample MGYA00345654_ERZ802830 | MGnify/ENA primary metagenome ERZ802830 (study PRJEB30503, sample SAMEA104212375) | marine metagenome | biome: Westerlies Biome; feature: [SRF] surface water layer (ENVO:00010504) within the epipelagic zone...; material: water...
GATTAGAAGAAAATCTCAAGCTGTTAATTCCTGAAATTGTTTCAGTAGAAGCTTTGCAAGAATAAATTAAAATTCAAATTGTAATCCAATGGATGGTAAAACCGTTCCAGCTGTATTTTCTAAATATTTAATTTGGTATCTAGATGGATCGTTGGGATCAGAAATTTTATTGCCATTTTCATCAGTAACCACAATTAAGCTTCGCGGAGTTTCTGCCTGAAAATTATATAAGTTTTGTATGTCTAAATATATGTTTAGAGTAACTTTTTTCCAATACCATTTTTTATCAATTCTAATATCAAGTCCATGATTTGATTTTAATCGTTCGCCGTTTAGCTGATTGTAATCAAAAACACCAAATGAGTTAACATCCCAAACATTAATAAGAGAAGATATGGTATCATTATATGGCGTATATGGAGAACCTCCAGAAAATCTGAATCTCATTCCTATTTCCCAGTCATTTTTTAATTTTATTCCCCCTGTCATACTAATTATGTGCTTATTATCCCATGCAGATGGTACATAATTATCATTCTTATCTTTAAATTCACTTCTAACCCATGTATATGCAAGAATGCCATAAAAAGATTTATTTAATTTTTTTTGGGCTAAAAATTCAATTCCATATGACCTTCCTTCAGATGTGCTAGTTACCGGTTCATTTCCTATTACTCCAAAATCTCCTCCTAAATTAGCTAATGATATGCTGTCACCTAATAAGAATGGATAGTTGTCGTATTTCTTATAAAAACCTTCTAGAGTTACTTTACTAAAATTACCTGGATTGGTTTCTAAACCAAATACTATATGTTTATTATTAATATATGTTATCTCGTTAACTTTATTTACTAATTGATTTTCATTGTTTCTATAACCCATTACAGTATAGGCTGGAAGCTGAAAATATTGGCCAATATTGAAATTTAAACTACTTTTTTCACCTATAGCATAAGCTACACTAAGTCTTGGAGATAATTGTTTTAATGGGTTACTCATTTCTTTAGAGTAGGAATTTTGATCAGTTCTTATTCCAAAAGAAGCAATAAGTTTGTTATCTAGAGCCTTTTTGCTAATCTGTCCAAAAAAACTAGTTTTTACAAAATTTAATACTGATTCAAATTCCAATGTATCAGAAATATTTTGATAAATAATTTTTTGAAAGGTGTTATTTTTAAAAGTTACATGTTCAATTCCGGTCCCAAAGTTAATTTTCCACCCATTTTTTCTAATGGTATTTTCAAATCTGAATTTATTTTCAATTTCTTCTGAAACATAATTTTGAAGTAAATTTTCTGGTACTTCATTATTGTCTTTATATTTAACAGAACGGTTATTTAAGTGATTTCTAGAAAAAACATAATTTTGAAAACTGTTATCTTTAAAATGCGTCCAATTTGCTCCAACTGCATAATTCCATTGTGTGGTTACTGGTATATATCCTAAAATATAGTTGTTACTTTCAATATCATCATAATCTTGAACTGTTAAACTGTCCTTAGATAGTATATTATCATTAATACCCTTATTTAATACGAAATCATCAATAGCTCCGAGACCTATAAATGTTATTTGATTTTTATCATCAATTTTAGTTTTAGTTTTGAATTGAAAATCGTTATAAGTAGGAAGAAATGGTAATCCAATAGCGCTAAATAGTAGCTGTAAATAAGATCTTCTAGCAGAAAAAACAAAAGTTGTTTTATTGTTTACTGGACCATCTAAAGTAATACCAAAATCACTTGATCCAACAGTTAAAGTCTTTGCTATTCGGTCAGGGTTTCCATCAATTTGTTTAAATTCTAGAACTGAACTCAATGCATTTCCTCTGTTGGCGGGGAAAGCACCTGAGTATAAGTCAACTTCTCTTATGAAATTTACATTAATCATGCCTACAGGTCCACCTGAAGATCCTTGAGTTGCAAAATGATTTATGTTAGGGATTTCAATTCCATCAAGATAAAATCTATTTTCATTAGGAGCGCCTCCTCTTATAATTATATCATTTCTAAATGAAACTGTAGATGCAACACCTGGTAATGATGTAATAACTTTTGAGATGTCTCTATTTCCTCCAGGATTTCTATAAATTTCTGTAGCATTAATTGTTCTTTTACTTACGGGACTCTCTTCACTTTTTTGAAATGGCGATGCTGTAATTTCAACTTCATCTAATGAAGTTGAGGATTCAATTAATTTAATATCTAAGATGGTAGGTTTGTTAGGATTTACTATAACTTCTGCATAAACTACTGGCTCATATCCAACGAAAGAACATTTAATGGTATATAATCCAGGTTTTAAATTTTCAATTTCGTAGAAACCATCAAAATCAGAAGCTACACCAGAATTTATTTGTTCCACAAAAACATTGGCAAATGGAATTGTTTCGTTGTTAGTAGCGTCTATAACCTTACCCTTAATGACACTATTTTGACTTAAAATATTAGTTATACTAGTTAAAGATATGAGAAAATAAGTGAGTTTTTTCATTATGGAAAGTCTGTAAATAATAAATTTTATCTAACTAAATTGTTAATTACTTTGAAGTTTTGTTTATAATTTTACGAACAATATTAAACAAAAATCTTTAAAACCCTTGTTTTATTAATTATGTTTAAGTAATTTAGCTAAAAATTAAACAAATGCAAACTTACTCCATAGCAGACTTAGAAAAACTTTCAGGTATTAAATCTCATACGATCAGGATTTGGGAAAAAAGATACAACATAGTTAGTCCAGAACGAACGAATACCAATATAAGAGCTTACAATGATGATCAATTAAAGAAAATACTTAATATATCATTTTTAATCAATAATGGTTTAAAAATTAGTAAAATTGCTTCTTTAAGTCTAGATGAATTATCAACAAAGGTTATATCACTAACTTCTAGCACAGACTCCTTTGAGGCTCAAATAAATGACTTTGTTATATGTTCTCTTCAGTTTGACGAACCTTTATTTGAAAAAACGTATAATAGTTTAAGAAAAAATCATACCCTTTCATACATTTATGAAAATATTTTTATACCAACTCTGAGAAGAATTGGTGCACTTTGGTCTTCTGGCGAACTTTTTCCTGCTCAGGAGCATTTTTTATCTAACTTAATAAAGCAGAAGTTTTATCATGCGATAGAAGATGCTAAATCAACCATAAAAAGAGGTAAAAAAGCTTATTTATTCTTACCTCCATGGGAAGACCATGATTTTGCACTTTTATACTCTAACATGGTATTAAAAGAGAATGGTTTTGATGTAGTTAATGTTGGAAAAACTATTTCTTTTGATAGCATACTTCAATGTATTGAGAAAATAAAACCAGATATGTTATTTACTACGTTCATTGTTGGTCAGAAAGTTACATTACTACAAAAATTCTGCGACGATTTACGTAATCATTCAAACACCAAACTATTTTTTGCTGGAAACCCCGAATTATTGCGACTGGTCAATACACACGGTAAGGTATTTTATTCTCTTGATGAATTTGATAGGTTTTTTAATAATTCTTCTTTGAATTGAAAAACATTGCTGTAATAGGTTCTGGTTTTGCTGGACTTACTTCAGCTATTGAATTAGCTAGCCTCGGATACCAAGTAACAGTTTTTGAGAAAAATAGTATCGCTGGAGGAAGAGCAAGAAAGTTTCAAGTTAAAGGGTTTACTTTTGATATGGGTCCAAGCTGGTATTGGATGCCTGATGTTTTTGAAAAGTTTTTTAACAAACATGGCAAAAAAATTGATGATTATTACAAGTTAGTCAAGTTAGATCCGGGCTTTTCAGTAATATATTCTAAAAATGACCAAATTAAAGTTCCAGCTTCATTTGACAAACTAGTGGATATTTTTGATAAAATTGAAGATGGAAGTGGTGAAAAGCTTAAAAATTTTATTGACAAAGCTGAAAAAAAATACAAAATAGGAATGGATAGTCTTGTATATAAACCATCTCATTCTCCCTTAGAATTTATCAATTTTAAAGTTCTCAAAGGTCTTTTCCATTTAAATGTTTTTTCCAATTTCAGATCCTATGTTAAAAAATATTTTTCAAATTCTAAATTAACCAGACTTATGGAGTTTCCTATCTTGTTTCTTGGTGCAACTCCACAAAATACACCTGCTCTTTATTCTCTTATGAACTACTCTGGTCTTCACCAAGGGACGTATTATCCAATCGGAGGATTTCATGAAATAATAGTTGCTCTTTCAAAATTAGCTAAAGAAAAAGGGGTTGCTATAAATTACAATTCTGTTGTAAATAAAATAGCTGTTTCAAACAATGAAGCTGATCATCTAATAGTAAATGGAAAAAAACTTGAATTTGATGGAGTGGTAGCAGCCGCAGACTATCATCATGTTGAGCAAGTATTGTTAGATAAAAAGTATAGAAATTATAACAATGAATATTGGGAAAAAAGAGAAATGGCTCCCTCAAGCTTATTGTTTTATGTGGGGGTTGATAAAAAACTTGAAAATATTCATCATCACAATTTATTCTTTGATGAAGATTTTGATCAGCATGCAAAAGAAATTTACGATGAACCAAATTGGCCTAAAAACCCTTTGTTTTATTTAAGTTGTCCATCAATTACAGATACTACTGTAGCACCTAAAGGAGAGGAAAACCTTATGTTTTTAATTCCACTAGCTCCAGGACTACAAGATAACAATGAAATGAGAGAAAAGTATTTTAAAATTGTTCTAGAGAGGTTAAAGAAATTAACCGGAAACGATATAAAAAATAATATAGTTTACAAAAAATCTTATTGTGTGAATGATTTCAAAGAAGATTATAATGCTTTTAAAGGAAATGCATACGGTTTGGCCAATACATTAAGACAAACTGCTATCTTTAAGCCATCAATGAGGAATAATAGCATCAAAAATTTATATTATACTGGCCAACTAACAGTGCCGGGTCCTGGTGTTCCACCATCTATTATTTCTGGTCAGATCGTTGCACAAGAAATTGATAAACAATTAAAAAAAGCATCATGATAAATTTGTACCATAAAATTTCTAAAGAAACTAGTAAAAATATAACACAACTTTACAGCACCAGTTTTTCATTTGGAATCAAACTTTTAGATAAAAGTATTCACGACGCAATTTATTCTATATATGGATTTGTTCGTCTAGCTGATGAAATTGTTGATTCATTTCATGACTACCCAAAAACTGAGATGCTGTCAGAATTTAAAGATGAAACTTATAAATCTATTGATAGAAAAATCAGTGTAAATCCTGTTTTACACTCCTTTCAAATGGTTGTTAATCAATATTCTATAGATACACATTTAATAGATAAATTTCTTCAAAGCATGGAACAAGACTTAGATGATATTCATTATTCTAATGATGCTTACAAAGATTATATTGTTGGTTCTGCAGAAGTTGTAGGTCTTATGTGCTTAAAGGTTTTTGTTAACGGAAATGAAAAGCTTTACAAAAATTTAGAAGACTCTGCACGAAGATTGGGTGCTGCCTTTCAAAAAATTAATTTTTTAAGAGATGTTAAGGCAGACTACAAGGAGCTAGGAAGAACATATTTTCCAGGTGTCGATTTAGATAAATTTACACGAATTGAGAAATTAAAGATTGAAGCAGATATACAAGAAGATTTCAAGTATGCTTTAGAAGGAATTGTCAAGTTACCGTCTTCTTCAAGGCTTGGAGTTTATGTTGCGTACAGGTATTATTTCTCTTTATTTAAAAAGATTAAAAAAATATCTTCAGAAAGGTTAATGGAAGAAAGAATACGCGTTCCTAACACAAAAAAGCTTTACATTACTTTTGAGTCTATTTTTCAAAATCGTTTCGATTGGATTTGATCAACATATCTATGACAATAATTACCTTTTTTTTAATGGAAATCGTTGCATGGTTAACTCATAGATATATTATGCACGGTGTTTTTTGGTATTTTCATAAAGATCATCATACAAGAGATAATAAGGGTTTCTTTGAGAAAAATGATTTTTTCTTTTTGATATTTGCTTTGCCTGGATCTGCTTTCATAATGTATGGTTTAGAAATTGGAATCAATTTTATTCCTTTTTGGATTGGACTAGGTATAACGATATATGGCGCTGCTTATTTCTTTGTTCATGATTTATTCATTCATCAAAGAATCAAAGTTTTAAAAAAAACTAAAAATAAATATTTACTTGGTATTAGAAGAGGGCATAAAGTCCATCACAAAAAACTATCAAAAGAAGATGGAGAATGCTTTGGTATGTTGTTTGTTCCACTAAAATATTTCAGGCAATATAAATAGCCTTATGCAAAAATATTTATACTAAACAATACTTTTTTGTTCGGTTTTATTCCTTTTGTTATCTTTTTTTTAAATGACTAATGTATCATATATTATTCTAGGAGCTGGAGCATCAGGTTTAATGCTTGCTTATCGCATGTCGCAAGACAGTTATTTTGATGACAAATCCATTTTAATTATTGATAAAGTAAAAGATAAAGGAAACGATAAGACCTGGAGTTATTGGGAAGAAGGAGAAGGAGAGTGGGATGAATTTTTAACTAAAAAGTGGTCTAAGATATTTTTTGGAAGTGAAACTTTTTCTGACACACTTAATATTTCGACATATAGTTATAAAATGATCAGAAGCGAATTTTTTTATGAAAATCTGTGGAAAAGTATTCGTTTAAAATCTCACATAAAATTTGTAGAAGATGACGTACTTAGCTTTTGTGAAAAGGAAGATGGAGTTAAGGTAGTGACAGCTAAATCTACTTACTTTGGATATAAAATTTTAAATAGTATTCCCGATAAAAATAGTTACAGCAACCAAAAAAGGTATCCTGTTTTACAACAGCATTTTATGGGTTGGTTTATAAAAAGGAAGGATGGATTTTTTGATGATACCGTAGCTACTTTTATGGATTTTAATTTACCTCAAAATGGGAACACCCGATTTATGTATGTCTTACCTATTGATAAAAAGACAGCATTGTTTGAATACACCTTATTTTCAAAAGATCGCTTGGAATATGCAGAATATGAACAGGCAATTTTAGCTTATTTGGAAAAGAAAAAAATCTTTGATTACAAGTTATTAGAGAAAGAGGTTGGAAGTATACCAATGACATCCTTTAAGTTTGAGCAATTAAATTCAAAGAGCATACTTAATATAGGAACAGCGGGAGGATGGACTAAAGCAAGCACAGGATACACCTTTTATAATACTTCAAAAAAGACAAAAGACCTAGTAGCCTTTATTAAAAAAGAAGATGATTTATCTAAGTTTTCTAGAAGAAAAAAATTTTGGTTTTACGATTTGCTTCTACTTGATGTACTTGCCAACAACAACGAAAAAGGATCTGCATTGTTTGCTTCAATATTTAAAAAAGTTAATGTCAAAACTATTTTAAAGTTTTTGGGTGAGGAATCCAATATAAGAGAAGATCTTAAAATTATTACTTCAGTATCTCCAATTCCTTTCATTCTGGCTATTATTAAGCGTTTTTTAAGAATAAAATAACAGGAATTTATCTTAATTTTTCTTTTATATACCTTTTGAAGGTATTATATAGTTTTTATGCTTTTATTGGTAATGATTGGTTATCAAAAAAGGCTGAATATCTTTGCAAGAAAAAAATGCTAAAAGTGTTTTTTTAGATATCGCTCTGAAAATGTTTTTATTTCATTTCTGCATTTTATAAATGCTTCTTCAATTTCTAATTCTCCTCCGTTGACCTTAGAAGGGTCTTTAAAATTATGATGTGTAAAATGTGTTTTTTTTAAGAAAACTGGACAACTTTCATTAGCATGATCACATACAGTAATAACATGTGTAATTTCTTTATTAAGATATTCATCAATAGTATTTGAAGAATGATTACTAATATCTATATTATCTTTAGACATAATTTCTATGGCTCTTTTATTGACTCCTTCAGCTCTAACACCAGCACTGTAAATATTGGCAGAAATATTTAAATTGTTTTTAAAGAATTTGAGGTATCCCTCTGCAATTTGACTTCTACAGCTATTGCCTGTGCATATAACTAAAATATTAAAAATTTCCATCTAAAATTATTTTTAACCTAAGTTACTATCTTTAAACTATTATTTAATTATTTTATGAAAATTAATACCCCATTAAGATTTACTATTTTTAGTTCAATTATTTCCTCTCTTTTTTTAATTTTTTTAATTTTTTGTATTAATTATTTTATTCTAGAAACAAAACTTCTTTATCACATATACTTTTACTTATTCATATTATTATTTGCCTTTTCTGGGATTGTAACTTACTTTTTATTGGAGATTTTTATCAATAGAAAAATTCGTCTTTTATTTAGAATGGTTCAGACTTATAAAATGTCTAGTTCAGATTTTAATCTGAATATGAATGAGGATATTCTTTCTGAAAGTGAAGAAAAAATATTAATGCTTGGTAAAAAAAATAGCGCTGAGTTAGTAAAGTTAAAGTCAGAAGAAAAGTTTAGAAGAGAGTTTATTGGAAATCTAGCGCATGAACTTAAAACTCCTATTTTTAGTGTTCAGGGTTATATTTTAACTCTTTTGGAAGGTGGCTTAAATGATTCTATGGTAAATGAAAAATTTTTAAAAAGAGCTTTAAAAGGAGTGAATAGAATGAATAAATTAATTATGGATTTAGATATGATTACTAGGTTTGAATCTGATAGAATTAATCTGGAAATCGAAGAAAATAATATTTTAGAAATTTGTCAGGATATTTTTGATAGCTTAGAACTAAAAGCAAAAGAAAAAAATATTTCTATTTCTTATGCTGATACTTATATTAATCCTATTATGGTTAAATGTGACAGTAATCGAATTGGCCAAGTAATGCAAAATTTAATAATTAATGCAATAAATTATTCTAAATCTGAATCTAAAGTAATTGTTCGTTTTTTGGAGATTGAATCTAATATTTTAATTGAAGTTGAGGATAATGGACCTGGTATTGACGAAAAATACATTAATCGTCTTTTTGAAAGATTTTATAGAGTAGATAAGAGCAGGGCTAGAAATGAAGGTGGAACTGGTCTTGGGCTTTCTATTGTTAAACATATCGTTGAAGCTCATGGCCATAATGTTCAAGTTCGTAGTACTGAGGGAGAAGGTTCAACTTTTTTCTTTACCTTAACAAAAATTTAAATTTTATACAATGAAAAATATATATAAACTAGGATTCCTATTAATGTTAATTTTAGTGGTGTCAAGCTGCTCCAAAAAAGGCTGTACAGATCCAATGAGTTTGGCTTATAATAATGAAGCATCAAAAGATGATGGAAGCTGTACTTATCCTGAGGTCTCAAAAAAAACTCTTTTGATAAGAAAAACAGGAGATTGGTGTCAATATTGTGGTGAACATGCTACTGAGTTTGTTGATGATGTTGAAAATAATTACTCTAGTACTGTCCAAGTAATGGATTTACATTATAATGATGGAATGGCTGTTGATGTAGGGTATAATATGATAAGTACTTTAGGAAGTATGTCAACTCCAGGATTTGCTGTAGGATCAGTAATTTACCCATTAAATTATTCACAGATTACTCAAGCTATTAATGCTGATATCCTTTTGACTCCAGAAGTAAATGTTGATCTAAATTTTTCAATCCAAGATGGAAAAATGAATATTAATATTCATTCTTTATTATCAACAGGTATGTCTGGAGATAATTATTATTTGGCTGCATATATTTTGGAAGATGGACAAGTTGGAAACCAATCAATTGCAACTTCAACAGGAACAATTGTAGATCCCAATTTTATTCATAATAATACACTTAGAACCGAGGCTAGCGGAAGTGGAAACCCATTTGGCAATTTGATTGAATTTGATGCTGATGGAAATAATATTACATCTTATTCAGATATAATTCTTGCACCATCTTCAATTTGGAATCCTGATAATTTATATGTTGTTGCAGTTATTTGGCAGCAAGATGGATCAACTTATAGATTTGTTAATTTAGAAAACTAAAAAATTGAAATGATAAATAATAAGTTTAATTTTTTTATTCTTATTTCGGTTCTTATTTTTTCATCATGTAACAAAAGAGGCTGCACTGATCCAATAAGTTTAGCTTATGAAATTGATGCTACTAAAGATGATGGTAGTTGTACTTACCCTGAAAACTCAAAGAAAACCTTAGTTCTTAATTCTACAGGAACATGGTGTCAACAATGTGGAGATTGGGGAAAAACCTATTCTCAGGATCTTTCCAATAGTTTTTCAGATGTTCAAATAATCACCCTTCATAATAATGACAACTTTTCTGTAGATATTGGTTATTACTTACAATCTCATTTAGATTCTATTCATGGTCCAATGGGAGAGCCTCATTTTTATGTAGGAACAGCTAATATCCCTAACGATTATAATCAATTAGTAAGTGCAGTAAGTGCAGATCTTCTTTTGAATCCTGAAGTTAATATGGATTTTAATTTTTCAGTTGAAGATGGTAAAATGAATATCAATGTTCAATCAGAACTTTCTAACGGATTTTCAAGTAATAATCTTTATTTAGCTACTTACATACTAGAAGATGGGCAAGTAAAAGATCAGAATGTTTTAGGAGTTTATGATCCAAATTATATACATGACAATATTTTAAGAACTGAAGCAAGTGGAAGTGGCTCTGGGTTTGGATCATTAATAGAATTTGATGCCAATGGTAGAAACCTAACTTCCTACAGGGATGTTGAATTAGAACCATTAACTTCATGGAATCATGATAAATTATATGTTGTTGCTGTTATTTGGGAATTTGACGGATCTGATTACAGATTGGTAAATGTTGAAAAATAAGTTATAAATTCAATTTTTCAAAAGCTACTTTAAGTAGCTTTTTTTTTGGATTAGGAATTTTTTTAATTGAATTAAAATTTTGTTTTTTTAAATCTATTTCTCCTTGCTTAAAGAAAGAAATGGAATATTTTTTTTTATAATATTTGGCCAAATATTCTTGTTCCGTTTGTCCTGGGGTTGGAATAAACATTACTTTTTTTTGAAGATAATATAGATCCATTATACTACTGTATCCTGATCTGCATATTATAAGTTCAGAGCTGGAAATTAATTTTGTAAAGTCCTTTATTTCTAAATGAGGAAAAACACTTATGTTTTCAATTAACTTTTTATTCTCTTTTGTTTTGCCATTAATTATCGCACACTGATAATTAGATTGAAGAAAGCAACTTGTTATTTCTTCTTCTAAAAGACTTCTGTGTGGTTCAGGACCCGAAATTATGGCAAGATATTTATATAGAATTTTAGAATCATCTTTTTTATATTTTTCAAACCTAGATAGCGGTCCTATATTTAAACATTTCATTTTATTTTTTGATAATTCACCTGATAGTTTACCATTTTCAAAGTCTGGAATCCATATATGGTCAAAGTTTTTGATAATTTTTCTATTGATTACATTAATCAGTTTTGTAACTAATAAAGGTCCCATAATATTTAGTTGATGTGTAATAAAAATATTGGTGGCGCTTTTACTTCTTAATCCAAACCTATTATCAGAAATTATAATATCTATATTTTCTTCCAAGCTTATTTTTTCAATAATATTTTTTTCTTTAATTATTCTATTGATAAACTTAGGAAGTTGCATTAGTATCGCAAACCCTTGATTTACTTTCTTACTGTAGTAGGGTTCATACCCTTTTATAATGATATGATTTGTATTAGGGAATTCTTTTTGAAAAATTCTTTTTGCAACTAGATCACCACAAGTTATTACATGGTGTCCTCTATTTATTAATTCTTTTATTATTGGAATTGTTCTTGAAATATGACCTAAGCCCCAGTCAAGAGGAACAATTAATATTTTTTTGGAAATTGTCAGCTTTTATAGAGTGATTTATTTTCTTCAATAAATGAGTTAATTTCCATCAACCCTATTTTTTTAATCGAAGATGTAATAAAGAAAATAGGAAATGTTTCCCATGTTTTTAAAATATGATTTTTATAATTTAATAAGTTTTCTTCAGCTTCAATTTTTTTTAATTTATCAACTTTTGTAAAACATATAACAAATGGAATTTCTTTTATTGCACAGTATTCCATAAACTCAATATCAATTTTTTGAGGTTCAATTCTTAAATCAATCAATAAAAAAAGAGAGACTAAGTTTTTTCTGTTTTCAAGATACTTTAATGTGAATTTTTGAAATTCTTCTCTTGATTTTTTAGAAACTTTAGCATACCCATACCCAGGTAAGTCTGCAAAATAAATAGATTCGTTTATTAAAAAATGATTTATCAGTTGAGTTTTTCCAGGCTTTCCAGAAGTCTTTGCAAGTTTTTTAATATTAGTTAAAGCATTGATTAACGAAGATTTTCCAACATTAGATCTACCAATAAATGCATATTCTGGAAAGTTTTCATTCGGACATTTCTTCCAATCCGTATTGCTACATATGAAAGTAGCTTTATTTATTTTCATAATTCTTAAGCTCTTTAAGATACGAATCTATATGTCTGTCTTTTTTTTCAGGATAAATATCTTTAATTGATATTAAAATACCAGTTTCTTCAACTTCACCAAACTTATTGTTCATAGCTGTTCCAAAGCTTCTCATCGTAGATGAAAGGTTCATATATGCTCCTATAAGTGGTGGCAATGAACAATCTAGTTCCTTAAGGTTTTTTATTAATGTTTTGTAGGCATCTTTATAATCAAGCACTTCAATTTCTTTTAAAAACTGTTTTATTTCGTAATGTGGTTTCAAAGGTTTTTTTGCTTTAATCCAGTTCTCTTTATTTGGGAAAAAGTGATTAATAAATCCTAGTATCAAATCCCTACCTTTCTTATTAAAATCAAGATACATAGTCACCTTTCCAAAGAAATATTGTACATCAGGATATTTTACGACAAGTGCTCCTAGTCCATCCCAAAGATTATCTAGTGAGAAAATACTTTTCCTATTTCCAGATGAAGGTTGGTAAGCTGGTTGAACAAAAGATCTGCCAAGTTCAATGGTCTTTGGAAAAATATCATTAGAAAATTCTTTATTAAAATCAAACAGATTATTGGTCGCAGTTTTATGATACTTTTTTGAGTTTATTATATCAACTCCTAAAAGAAAACGATATCCTCCAATAATTTGCTTTTCTTCTGGGTCCCATACTAATAATTGTTTGTAATAAGCTTCCTCTCTTTGGTCATACTCATCTAAGTCATATGGTTTTCCTGTCCCTCCACCCGCATTTCTAAATGAGATTTCTCTTAGTCTTCCAATTTCTAATGTAGCATTAGGTTGGCTATGAAAGTCAATTATATATATATCATGATTAGAATAATTAGTTTTTCTAATAAAGGTATTTTTATTTAATTCCTTTTCTAGATTATCTATTGATATTGGATCAATAATTTTTTTCATTACTTAATGTAATCTTTAAAATCAAAATTAGCATTGTTTTTAATTTGATAGACAAACTTTTTAATTAATTGAGCCCATTCTAAGTCCGTTTTTGAGTTAGTTAATAATTTAGGATCTATGGGATGTCCCATGGTACATTTTATGGTCTTACCTTTTTGTAAAAACATTTCATTTGGAAGCAAGAACATTTCTAAATTTAATTTTATCCTAAGCTTTTGTCTCCAATAAGCTATTTTATAAAATCTTTTAGAGTTAAATCCTTCTACAAATACTGGAAATATGGTGGTGTTATATTTTTTTGCTTTGGAGATGAATGTTTTTCTCCATTCTAGATCTTCAATTTTTTTATTTTTTTTTCTAGAAACTAAGCCAGCTGGAAATATTACAATACATTGGTTAGACTGAAATAGTTTATCAAGTCTTAAAATATTTTCTCTTGAGTTCAGTCCATGCTTATTAATTGGAATAAAGTATTCTTTAAAGGGTTCTAAATGTGTTAGTATATCGTTGACTAAAAACTTTATATCTTTTCTATATTTTCCAATTTCATTTATCATAGCTACACCATCTAGACCTCCTAATGGGTGATTAGCCACTACAATTACTCTTTTTTTTGTTGGAAGATTTTCAAATCCATAATTATTTGAGGTAACTCCCAATTCTTTAACTCCTCCTCTAACAAAATCCAAATTTTTTTTTCCATTAAGTTTTTGAAGTATAAAATTGATTTCTTTTTCTCTGACAATAGATTTTAATTTTTTTAATAGAAAATTTGGAATCAACTTATGAAATAAAGGACTTTTAAGAGCAATTACTTTAGAAATATCAATCTTTTTTTCAGTTTCCATTATTTCTTTTTTCCAAGACTACAAATATAAAAATTAGTTGTTATTATTTTATTAAATAAAATTTAAATATCCACTTTTTACCACTACAATATTTATTTAAATTACTCTGTAATAATGTTTTATTTGAAACTTAATGATTAAAAATTCGTTAAAAGTTATTCACAATTATAAAATTGTGGGAAAATGTGGGTAAATATTTATTAGATTTACAAATAAAACTGAGCTAATTGTCTGGATTTATAGGAGAATATCATTGCAAATTGGATACTAAAGGAAGAATGTTGATTCCTTCAGATATAAGAAAGCAATTACCTCCTATTGATCAAGAACAATTTGTCATTTCTAGAGGCGTTGATGATTGTCTTTCAATGTATACTTCATCGGAGTGGAAGGTAGTCATGAGCAAATTAAGAAAGCTCAACAGGTTTAAATCTAAGGATAGAAAATTTGCCCGAATGTTTCAAAAAGGCGCTACCAAAATTAATGTTGATAATAATGGTAGACTGTTACTTCCTAAAGGTTTACTTGGTTGGGCAGGGATCAAAAAAGAGTTAGTCATAGTTGCAAATGTTGATTTGTGGGAGATTTGGGATAAGAAGACGTATGAAAACATGATGAAAGCTGACTGGGATGAATTTGATCAACTGGCTCACGAAGTTATGGGGGAGTCGTCAGATGCGGAATGAGCAATATCACAAACCCGTTTTATTAGACGCTTCGGTAAGTGCGTTAATTACTGACCCTTCTGGGTTCTATGTAGATGTTACCTATGGAGGTGGAGGTCATTCAAGAGAAATTCTTAAAAATCTTTCAAATGGATCTTTGATGGCTCTTGACCAAGATTCTGATGCTATAAGTAACGGAATTGATGACGAACGATTTTCTATTGTTAGACAAAATTTTAGAAATATTCAAAATGTACTTGAAGCTAATTCAAAGAAAAAAACCATTGGAGTATTAGCAGATTTGGGAGTTTCATCTCATCAATTTGATAGCCCCAAAAGAGGTTTTTCTTTCAGATTTGATAACCGTTTGGATATGAGAATGAATTCTGACTCTAGCTTTGATGCTTATGATTTAATAAATAATTATGACGAACAGCAATTAGAAAATATTTTTAATCAGTTTGGAGATTTCAGAAAAAGTGAATCAAAAAAGTTAGCTAGCACAATAATAGATTCTAGGGCAAACAGTTCAATAGAAACCACCTTTCAGTTGGTATCAATAATTGAATCATTAGTCCCTGTTAAAATCAGAAATCAATTTTTAGCAAGGGTGTTTCAATCTATTAGAATTGAAGTAAATCAGGAATTAAATGCTTTGATTGAGTTTTTATCTCAATTGCCAAAGGTACTAAGTGAAAATGGTATCGCTTGTGTAATAACCTATCATTCGTTAGAGGACAGGTTGGTTAAGAATTTTTTTAAGTCTGGAAATTGCGAGGGCTTTTTAGAGAAAGATTTTTTTGGAAATATTACTCGGCCCTTTTCCTTGATTAATAAAAAGCCAATTACTCCCTCAGAATTTGAAATTAAGAAAAACCCAAGAGCAAGAAGTGCCAAATTGAGAATTGCAAAAAGGAATTAGAATGACAATTTTTAAAGAAATATTTTCTGGGGATCTTTTTAAAAAAGGATTGGTTATTAACAACACTCCGTTTTTAGCCTACGTCACTTTTCTAATGATTTTATATGTGGCATATGGTTATCATGTAGATAATGTTGTAATGAAGATTTCTAAGGAAAGTAAAAAAGGAGAAAAGCTTTATTCTGAAAGACAATCTGCTCTAGAGTTATACGACAAAGAAAGTTTACAGAGCAAAGTTGTAAAAGAAACAGAAAAATGGGGATTATATGAGTCTATTGACCCTCCAATAGTTATACATAATAAAAATTCTGATAATGAAAAATAAAGAATCACTTATCAGATTATATCTAGTTTATTTTTTAGTGTTATTCTTAGGAATTGGAATTGTAAGTCAAATTTTTTATTTGCAAATTTTTAAAGGAGAGCAATTAAAATCAGATGCCAATAAGCAAATTTTTGTTTCTAAAAAAGTAATTGCACCAAGGGG
>ERZ802830.2544-NODE-2544-length-16306-cov-7.28755_pt1 | contig 16306 bp, 18 predicted proteins | sample MGYA00345654_ERZ802830 | MGnify/ENA primary metagenome ERZ802830 (study PRJEB30503, sample SAMEA104212375) | marine metagenome | biome: Westerlies Biome; feature: [SRF] surface water layer (ENVO:00010504) within the epipelagic zone...; material: water...
TTTTTACCCACGCTAGAGCTTCTACGCTTGAGAAATCTTCAAGCCATCGATAAGAGTCATTAAATTATACAACAAAAACTGATTCTTGAATAAAATCTTTTTTTGTATCTGGATATTTCATTTGTTCTGACTTAGAGTCACACCCTATTAAAATGATAAGAAAACAAACATTAACTAGTCTTATCAATACAATCCCCTTTTTATTACTATATTAAGTATAAATGAAAAAACTATGATGAATATTATGAATAAATTAATAACTAAAGTCTTAATCACATTGTTCATAATTTTTGAGACCTCTATAGTTTTGAGCGCAAATAAAGATCAATCTTACGTCATCGGATTTGGCTCTTGTATAACTGAAAAAAGAGAACAGCCAATATGGGGAACAATTGAAAAAGAAGATATAGATGAGTTCTTCTTTATGGGAGATAACGTTTATGGAGACACAGAAGATGGTCTTTTGTACGGAATGAAAGCTTCGTACGAAAAACAAAAGACAATGTTTCCTGATTGGCTCTTTAAAAAAAAATTAAATGCTATCTGGGATGATCATGATTATGGAAAGAATGATGGAGGAGTTGAATACCCCCTGAAAGATCAAGCCCAAAAATTATTTCTAGAATTCTGGAATGTAGATAACGAAGATCCAAGGAATACCAGAGAAGGCATTTACTTTAGTGAAGCAACGAATATATTGGGAAGAAAGGTCAATTTAATTGCACTTGATACCAGATATCATAGATCTCCTTTAGATCAGGCAGATAAACCTTATTCCCCTACTGAAGATACGAGCAAAACTATACTTGGAGAAGATCAGTGGGATTGGTTGAGTAAGGTTTTAAAATTGGATAGCGATCTAATAATAGTTGTATCATCCATTCAAGTTCTGCCCACAAATCACATATTTGAAAAATGGCATAATTTTCCTCATGAAAGAGATAGGCTCCTAAAGCTTTTAAAATTAACCAATAAGCCAGTCATCGTACTATCTGGTGACAGACATAAAGCAGGTCTTTATGAACAAGGGAACATAGTTGAAATGACATCATCTTCCCTCAATAAACCAATATCGAGGCCTCTAGCAGCTGTATGGGATATATTTTTTAAAGAGACTGATAAATTATTAATTGGTGAAATGTACTACAAAGAAAACTATGGAATCTTGAACTTTACCCCTAAGGGCGTTTCTATTTCCTTAAAGAACCTGGAGGGTGAAACAATTATTTATAAAGAGATATAAAAAAAGGGGTCATAAGACCCCTTTCTTTTATTTTGCATCTTTAATTCTAACGGTTGAATAACTTCTTCCATTTGTACATTCTGATGTTGCATCTAAAGCTTCCACTTCAGGAGTTCCACTTAAGTTCTCACCAAAATTATCGACATCTTTTCCATATGCAGCAGGAGAATTGGCGTATAAAGAATAGATGTAATCAAAATCGTATTCTCCCATGCCAGAAGATGGGAACATCATTTTTCTTCCCATATTATCTCCAGTTGACTTAGCTTTCTTAGCAAAATCCATATAGACATCAAAAGCCTTTCTCATCGTTACACCTTCTTTTAGTGTGCATTCAGTGAATCGAACAAAGCCATTCTCGCCAGGTTCTCCGTCAGGAGCTGAAATAGCCCACTGCCAGACGTCTACAACCCTTTCATTAGTTACAGGTAAAGAGCTCATCATAGAACCCCCTTCTCTTAACCATTGATCGATGGCACCATATTGTTCACTAGAAGATGGCCAAAGATTTAACCAGACGTAATCAACTCTTTGCATGTCATCAGAAAAGTAAGGTGTGAAGACTGCTGTTTGCATTGAATCCCAAGCACTTTTATCGTCCATCCAATCTACAAATTTATCCCCCCACTTAAGCAAGTCATCCATGTCCTTATTCTTATTGAATTTTCCCATGAAGTATTCCGCCTTATTCGCGACAGGTTCATATTTGTAGTCTTCAGCTATTAAGAAAGTTGAAAATGCTAGTATTAAAATAAGTAATTTTCTCATCTTATTTTTTCATCCAAATTGAGGTCATCTGCATGACTAAAATTGTAAGCACTAATAATCCACCAACCACATCAGGCGTTAAATTAAATGCAGTACCTGGACTCCAATAATCTATGAATCTTTGAGCACCTGCACTAATTTCAGTCCCTGAATTCTGTAATGCAACAAAAGCACCAGCTGTACCATTGTTAGCCCATTCTACTGCAGCAAGGGTGAAATTCACTTGATAATCTATGACCAAGCAAAAAACTGTGACAACTGCCTTTGAAAAGGTATTGCCAGATTCACCGACCATATTAGCCGCACGAAAAGTTACCCAAATTAAGAAAGATAGTCCTGCCATCCAAGCAGCATTCGCCAAGCTTGCTAGCCAAAAAAGATTCCAAACTTCAAATTCTGTAAACATTAAATTCTCCTATTAACTGTTTATATATACACAAAAAAACGTCACCTAAACGACATAAAAGCGTCACATTGACGAAATTCCAATAGTTACAATACTACAGTTACTGAGAATTATTCTCAATAAATAATTATTACAATTGGAGTAGGTTATGAATGAAATGGATATGTGGAATTATATGCAGACTGCTGTTAGCACTGGCGCAACACAAGGCATAGGTATAGCAATAATGATAGGTTTAGGTTTTTGGATATCAGGAGCTATGTACAACAGTACTGACAAAAATATTATAGGAAAAATTACAGCAAGTGTTTTTGTTTTAACTGTTGCGGTATTTTATCTCTTTAATGGAGCCTTAGTTGAATGGAACCTCAATCAGGTAGCTGCTGGTTTGTCTTATCTAAAAGAAACTACTGAAGGTATTTCACCAGGGGGTCAAGTCATTATTGATGCAAACGATCCAGGTGCACCTTTTTCTTTAATGCCTAATTTGGTTTCAGGACTATTTTTACTTTCTGTTTTAGTGATGCAACTATCAGGAATTTGGATGTCAAAGAAAAGCTAATCTTTCAAAGAAAAAAAGGGGGCTAATGCCCCCTTTTTTTATATACAATATCGGCTAAGGAAAAAGACAATGCCAATTAAAATATATAGTACTGAGGGCTCTAGAGGTGTAAGACCAATATGGACTGCCGAAGAAATGGGTTTGGATTACGAGATTGAGATGATGCCCTTCCCTCCCAGATTCTTGAAGCCTGAATATCTAGAAGTTAATGTTCTCGGCACTATACCTTGTATGATAGATGGTAAAACTAAGATGACGGAATCCGTAGGTATAAGCCAGTATCTTGTAGATAAATACGGCCCTACCGATCTTAAAGTAAGTGTTGATGAAGAAGATTATGGAGCTTATCTAAATTGGTTAACTCATGCAGATGCTACTTTAACTTTTCCTCAAACAGTTTTTATAAGATACACATTACAAGAACCTGGGGTGGCTGATGCTGCAGCTGAGGGCTATAAGCGTTGGTTTGTTGCGCGACTCAAATTACTTGAAGCTACTCTCAATGATAGAGAGTACCTGTGCTCAGATAGATTCACTATAGCGGATATATGTGTAAGTTATGCTATTTACTTGGCAGGTACACTGGGAATTGAACAAGCATTCAAGCCTAATATAAAAAGATGGACGGACATGCTTTTTGAAAGAGAGGCATTTAAAAAAGTAATAGAATACAAGTACGACGGACCGGGACCCGCTGGACCAGAAGAACTTAAGTAAATATGGAATCTAGATCTTTAGAATGCCAATTCTTGAGCGACGACATGTCGGGCGTAAGCTTGGTCAAGAAACATGTTGAAGAGCCGGGACCTAAAGAAGTATTAGTTAGAGTAAAAGCAAGCTCCGTAAACTTTCCTGATTACCTCATGACACAAGGTAAATATCAGCATAAACCCGAACTTCCTTTTGGGATGGGAATGGAAGGATCAGGAATAATAGAAAAACTTGGCAGTGATGTTAAAGATTTCAATGTTTCTGATGAAATTACTTTCGGTGCTCTCGGTAAAGGTGCCTTCTCAGATTATTTAATTCTTAACGAAAGGGCTATAGACATAAAACCAAGTAATCTTTCTTTTTCTCAGGCAGCAGCCTTTCAAACTGCTTACTTAACTGCCTACGTATCTCTGGTTAGAAGAGGGAATTTAAAACAAGGAGAAAATTTATTAGTTCACGGTGCTACAGGTGGGGTTGGTATGGCGGCTGTCCAACTGGGGAAATATCTTGGGGCAAATGTAATAGCCACAGGAACATCTGAAGAGAAACTTAATGTTACAAAAGAATGGGGTGCTGACCATACGGTCTTAACACACAAAGATGGACAGGTTGAATTTCGAGAAGAAGTAAAAGACTTAACAAAAGGAAAAGGTGCTGATGTAATCTATGATCCGGTTGGAGGAGATGTCTTTGATCATTCTATAAGATGTATTAATTGGGGAGGAAGAATCTTAATTGTGGGATTTGCTAGTGGAAGAATCCCTGAACTTGCCATAAACATGGCATTAATTAAAGGCTTTTCGGTAATTGGCGTAAGAGCAGGTGAATATGGTCGTAAGAATCCTGAAGCAGGTATCGAAAATAATCAAGCCATAAGAGATATATGTGAAAAGGGTCACTTCAATCCTTATATTTGTAAGGAATTCGATCTTGATAAAGCTAAAGATGCTGTGGAGTACTTATCTCAAAGGAAACTTATAGGAAAAGTTGTTATTACCACTGGCTAACTACCTTCTGGTTGAATTAGCAATCTCCTTAAAATTCAGATCCTCGTATATAAACTGACTAAATTTAGTATTTGTAGGGCCTAGAAATTTCTAATACTGGAGGTCTCTTGTCTTCTCCAATCCATATAAAATGATGGGCTACCATACCAGGCTCTACATATTCAGGTCTTCCAATTATCTCCAAGTTATTTTCTGAACAATGCGTGTTGATTTCTTCAGGAGAATTACTTACAAAATAACGCTTCTCATTATCTTCGTCTTTGGCTACTGCATAACTAAACATGTATGTATTTTATATCTTAATGCAAAGAATTGGCCTCACTAATTCAATAAATTTTGCATATTCTATATTGAAGTCATCCTTATTAACTTTTAAAACAGCGATTAATTCTGTTTTTGTATCATCTACATATTGTCCGATCTCGTAATGGGTATCAGTAATAAGAAGGTCCATTTGGAGTTGGCCCTTCTTTAGGATTTGGGTAGCTTTCTTGCTTTCAGTTCCTATCAATAGACTAAATGAAGCTATTCTATCTAAATTCTCATTTTGAGTAGTGCATTCTAGGTTTATGAACTCTGACTTAAGGATAGAAGAAAAAAGAAGGAAAAAAATTATCATGATTTTATTAATCATAAGTACAAGGCTCTCCTCTGTATCTGCAAGTCCGAAGCTTTCTTTCCATTTGTTCTTGATTTATTTGTTTTAAATTATCTTCTGCACTCGTCAAATCTGAGAATATCTCACAATCGAGTTCTCTTTTCGATTTTTCTAAAGTAATTATTTTTTGTATCTCGGCCTTTTCTTCAAGAGTTAGTCTCGAATAGTCAGTGTTAGCTGACGGAAAACATAAAAAGAAACTTTCACCATCACTTATTGTAGAGGCAAAATTTGTTCCAGTAGCACAGGAAGTTAAAATAAACACTAGAATTAAAAGATACAGTTTCATCTGCTAAAAAAACAATCCAACTAAAAAGAAAAGAAGAGATGGGACAATTAAACACCCTACCGCTGTATAGAAAGTTGCAGTCATAGCACCATAAGGAACGAGTTTCGGGTCTACTGCCGCTAACCCAGCTGCTACTCCACTATTCGTTCCCATTAATCCACCGAATACCATCGCTGATTTAGGATTATCAAGACCAATTTGTTTTGCAACTATTGGGGTTACCGTCATCACAAGAATAGATTTAACCAGCCCTGCCGCTATGCTTAAAGCAATGATATCGCTACTGGCACCGAGGGCCGAGCCAGTTACAGGCCCTACTACAAAAGTTACGGTACCTGCCCCTATCGTTGAAATGCTTACGGGGTCATTGTATCCAAATCCAATAGCTACTATCGCGCCCAAAACAAATGAAAGGATTACGCCAAAAAAAAGAGAGAATACTCCTGCAACTCCAGAGGACTTTAAATCACTGAACTTAGCTCCATAAGCAGTGGCGACTATTGCAAAATCTCTTAGCATTGATCCGCCTAATATCCCAATACCTGACAATATAGCTATATCAGCCACACCCTTCTCTCCATCTGTAAATAAACCAGCAAGGTAAGCAAATAACAAAGCTAAGATTATTGCTATGGCAGAACCATGAAACCTTCCTTCCGTAAATTTATGAGAGATAAAATACGCTATGTAGACAGTAAGGCCCACAAATACAAACGCTGTTATGAGATTATTATTGACTAAAACTTCTTGGAAGATATCCATTTATCTCTTTTTAAAATTAGTAATAATAGGAATAAATATAAACGAAACTGCAACTACAATAATTCCAGCAATTAAAGCCATCAAACCACCGTCAAGTGCGCCTATGACATTCTGTTTAGCTGCCATTGCAACAACGATTGGAATATAGATCATGCTCCAAAACGTAATGCCCTTTTCAGAAATATTTCCTATCTTGAAACGAGTATTTAAAGAACTTGAGAAAAACATTAGAAGGAACATTGCTATTCCTATACCGCCTACATTTGCATCTATACCGAACAATGAGCCTAATAAAGCACCCAACATTAACCCAATCAATGTGCAGATACCTAGTAAGGCTATTCCGTATATAACCATGCTATTTAATATAGCCTATAAAGATTAAGGAAGCACTCAAAGACAACCCCACAAATATGATGAATTTTCTGACTAATTTTGTGGGTAATACTTCGGTGAGTTTAGCTCCCGTAAAACCACCTAATACAGAAAAGATAATCATATACAAAACATATGACCAAGCTATAAATCCATTGAATAGGAATACGCATACTGAAACTGTTGTAATTAAAAAAGAGATTAAAGATTTAACCGCTGACATTTGTTTTAAAGAAAATTGGCTACCCAGAGAAAGTACAGATAATAATGCTATTCCCAAGCCACCATTGAAATAACCGCCGTAAGTGCTAACAATGGAAAGCCCAATTTTTTGAGGTAAGCTAGCGGAAGTATTAACTGAAGATAGTTCGGATGTAGGATTAAATAGAAATAATAAACTCGAGATCAGAATTAAAAAAGGAATAAACTGTAAGAAAAATTCATCACTAGAATTTATCAACAAATAAGCCCCGCCAATAGAAAAAATTATTGTTAAAGCCAATAACGGTATTAGTTTCTTTAGATCTAAAGTTGAAAAAGTATTTTTAAAGCCTATAACCGAACCAAGGTATCCGGGCAATAATACTGCAGCGCTAGTTGTGTTTGCTAAAACAGGAGTTATACCTGAATATAAAAGAGCCGGAAGCGTTATAAAGCTTCCTCCTCCTGCCAAGGAATTCAAGCCTCCGGCTAAGAATGCTGCACTGCAAACCCAAAATAAATTAAGGAATTCCAATTTTGCTTTCTATAGGCCTTCAACAACTACAAGGTGTCTTTCTGATGATACTGAAGAATATTCCAAAGCTATTTTATAATCGTCAGAATTATATGCATCTTTTGCATCTTGAAGTGATTCAAATTCTACAACTACCGTTCTATCGTATGATTCACCTTCAAATTTGACTTGATCACCTCCCCTAGCCAGAAATTTACCGCCAAACTTTTCTATAGCCGGTCCAGCAAGCTTTATGTATTCTCCATAACCCTCAGCGTCTGTGACATGGCATAACGTAATCCAAAAACCTTTTTTCTTACTACTCATTTACTAATTTTGTATTTATTGACATTTCAGACGATAGTCCTATTAATTTGTAGGTATTTCCCTGGTAATTTATGGGTTCGTATCGTGTTTTTCTTGTAAGGGCTTTTAAAAACTTTAAAGCATCTTTTGGCGAAAACGCTCCTGAAGATTCAATTATATTAATTTTCTCAACATGACCTTTTTTAGAAATGGAGTAATTGTACTTAAATGAGCTGAGCCCTCTAGGTGCGTCAGCAGGTATTTCAAATCCTCTACTTGCAAAAGAGGCACTACAAAAAAGTCGCTTACAAAGGTTCAAGCTTTTCTCGTCATTTAAAAGTTGATCTCTAAAAGCACATTCATCTCCATTACAATTCAGACAGATGTTAAATGCAGACTCGCGGTGTATTAATACTTTCTCTAGTAAATTCTCGGGAAGATATTTTTTTGGATCACAAGAAAATTCACTCACACCTGCATCTGAAAAACACTGACCCATATAGAGAAAAGTGCATAAAAAGATTATTTTTTTCATTATTTAGCCTCTCTTAAGAACCAGTCTAAAGAATAGGCTGAGGAGGTCAAATCTCAAATCAACTTTTGTAAGACAATCTTTTGGAATGAAGAATTGGTTCAGTATAGCCACTGGGTTGAGATCTGCCTTTAAGAGCCAAATCTACGGCAGCTGAAAATGCAATGCCGTCAAAACCTGGAGACATATTATTGTATTCAGGATCATTTGCATTTTGCTCATCTACTACGAGAGCCATCTTTTTCATGGTTTCAATAACCTGATCCTCAGAACATAGTCCGTGGTGAAGCCAATTTGCAATGTGTTGGCTCGAAATCCTGCAGGTAGCCCTATCTTCCATAAGTCCTACATTATTGATATCTGGAACCTTTGAACAGCCTACACCTAAATCTACCCACCTGACCACATAACCTAATATGCCTTGGCAATTATTATCTAACTCAGCTTGTATATCTTCATGAGTTAAACTACTTGGATCTTCTAATAAAGGTATTGAGAGAATATCGTCAATGGAAGCTCTAGATCTTGTCTTAATAATCTCTTGTTGGTCTGCTACCGAAATTTGGTGATAGTGAATAGCATGCAAAGTTGCTGCTGTTGGTGAAGGCACCCAAGCACAATTTGCTCCGGCTTCAGGGTGCATAGATTTGTTTTCATACATACCTAACATTTCATCTGGCATAGCCCACATACCTTTGCCGATCTGTGCTTTACCTTTGAAACCAGTTTCCAGTCCCACATCAACATTCCAATCTTCATAAGCGCCAATCCAAGACTGTTGCTTCATTTGTGCCTTAGGAACAACTGGACCGGCTTCCATGCTGGTATGAATTTCATCACCAGTTCTATCTAAAAACCCTGTATTAATAAAAATAATCCTATCTTTTGCTGCTCTTATACACTCCTTAAGATTCACTGTAGTTCTTCTTTCTTCATCCATGATGCCAACCTTCACTGCCAAAGGTTCCAGTCCAAGTTCTTGTTCAACTCTTGTAAATAAATCACAGGTAAATTGAACCTCTTCCGGACCGTGCATTTTAGGTTTAACAATATAAATACTGCCAGTTCTAGAGTTTGCTAACTTACCTTGCTTAAGTAAGTCATGTTTTGCGATACAAATAGTAAACATCGCATCCATAATTCCTTCAGGAACTTCATTTCCATCGCCATCTAGAATCGCAGGGTTTGTCATAAGATGACCAACGTTTCTTACCAACAAAACGCTTCTACCTGGTAATTTCATATCACTACCATCTTTAGTTAAATAGTCTCTATCTTGGCTTAATGAGCGAGTCATTTTATTTTCACCCTTGATGAAAGACTCTTCTAAATCCCCTTTCATTAAACCCAGCCAGTTTCTATAGGCTAATGATTTATCTTCCGCATCCACGGCCGCTACAGAATCTTCTAAATCCTGTATTGTTGTTACAGCAGATTCCAAGACGACATCTTTGATACCGGCTGGATCATCTTGTCCAATTGAATCCTTATAATCTACTTGTATTTCTATATGTAAGTTATTGTTTTTTAATAATATACTACTTGGATTATCTGCCTCTCCAGTGAACCCAATAAATTGAGATTCATTAGATAACTTAGATGAAGATTGATCACTAGTATTAATTGTTAGCTGGCCATCTTGCACCTTAAAACCCGTTACGTCTTTATATTTCCCTGAAGCCAAAGGGACTGAATCATCTAAAAAAGTCTTAGAAAATTCTATGACTTTATTACCACGGACCGGGTTATACGGGCCTGATCTTTCCTCCCCTCCCTGTTCAGAAATCATATCCGTGCCATACAAAGCATCATATAAACTGCCCCATCTGGCATTTGTTGCATTTAAAGCAAATCTAGCGTTCATAACAGGGACCACTAACTGAGCGCCTGCAACTGTCTTGATCTCATCATCTACATTTTGTGTAGTAATCTCAAAATCATCTCCTTCGTCTAACAAATAACCAATGTCTTTAAGAAAGTTGAGATACTCTTCATGATTATGATCTGAACCTTTTCTAGCAAGATGCCAATCATCTATCTGTTTTTGAATGTCCTCTCTCTTGTCTAAAAGAGATTTATTTCTTTCTGCAAACTCAGCTAATACCGTCTCAAAAGAATTCCAAAATTGATCTGGTTCTATATCCAATCCCGGAAGCACCTCATTTCTTAAAAAGCTATCAAGTTCTGGTGAGACTTCTAAATTTCCATTTTTAACTCTTGATGACATTAGATTCCTTATATTGAGTTTTTTTAAACATGCGAGATATTACAGCGATAACTAATAGATATAAATAATATTTTTTTTAAAGTCTAATTAGGCTAGCATAGCGCATCAACTAGAAATTAAATAAGGAATAAATATGCCAACCATTAATGAAGTTACAACTCTTGAAGTTAAAGAAGGTGTTGCGGTCTTAACCCTCAATTCTCCCCCAGTGAATGCCCTATCAGCCAATGTTAGAGAAGGATTAAATAATGGTGTAAGCGCAGCTATAGAAGATGATTCCGTTAAATCGATTGTCATTATTTGTGAAGGCAGAACCTTTATAGCCGGTGCTGACATAACTGAGGTTGGTCAGGCTCCTAAAGGACCATCACTTTATGATGTTCAAGATATGATTGAGAATTCACCGAAGCCTGTAGTTGCGGCCATACACGGAACTGCACTAGGCGGCGGACTAGAAGTTGCCTTAACTTGCCATTATAGAATTGCAGTACCATCAGCAAAATGTGGTTTACCTGAAGTTAATTTAGGCTTATTGCCAGGAGCTGGTGGAACACAAAGATTACCTCGTATTGTCGGTGCTCAAAAAGCCTTAGTCATGATGACAAGCGGTGAGCATGTTCCTGCCAATCAGTGCCTGGATATGGGATTGGTTGATGAGCTTGCTAATGAGGGAGATTTAGAAACAGACGCTATAAATTTCGCTAATAAGATTGTTTCGGAAGGAAGACCGCTTGTTAAAGTAAGAGATGCGGATGACAAAATAAAAGACGATAAAGGCAATGAAGCTCTCTTTTCTGATTTTAGAAAATCAATATTAAGAAGAACAAGAGGTTTCTTAGCACCTGAATATAACATCCAGTGTGTTGAAGCTGCCGTAAACCTCCCCTTCGAAGAAGGCTTAAAGGTTGAACAAGAATTATTTATGAAGCTTATGACTGGATCTCAGTCTGCGGCTCAAAGATATATATTCTTTGCACAAAGACAAGTGACCAAAATCCCTGATATTGAAAAAGAAACACCATTAAAAGACATCAACTCTGTTGGAGTTATAGGTGCGGGAACTATGGGTGGTGGTATTTCTATGAATTTTGCTAATGTTGGCATACCAGTAACGATCATAGAACAGAGCCAAGAGAGACTCGATAAAGGCCTGAGTATCATCAGAAAAAATTATGAAAATACAGCAGCTAAAGGACGCATCACTGTTGAGCAAGTTGAAGAAAGAATGAGTCTTATTAGTGGCAAAACCTCTATAGAAGAATTAAATACTCAAGATTTAATCATAGAGGCTGTATTTGAAAATATGGATCTTAAGAAAGACATCTTTAAGCAGCTAGATAGCATCTGTAAGGACGGTGCCATATTAGCTTCTAATACATCTGCTTTAGATGTAAATGAAATAGCAGCTGAAACTAATAGACCAGAAGATGTTATCGGTTTGCATTTCTTTAGTCCTGCTAATGTAATGAAACTATTAGAGATTGTTAGAGGTGATAAAACCTCTAAATCTGTGGTAGCAAGTTCACTAGCAGTTGCTAAAAGAATACAGAAAATTGCTGCTGTGGTAGGTGTATGTCCTGGCTTTGTGGGAAACAGGATACTTGCACAGAGGCAAAGAGAAGCCAACAAGCTTATTCTTGAAGGTGCCCTTCCATGGGATATAGATGATGCATTATTTGATTTTGGTTTCCCAATGGGTCCTTTTGCCATGTCTGATTTAGCTGGTCTAGATATCGGCTGGAACAAAGAGACTTCAAATGGAGAAACCCTAAGAGATGTGCTTTGTGAAGCGGGAAGATTAGGTCAAAAATCTGGAAAAGGGTTTTACGTTTATGACGAAAACAGAAATAAGTCTCCTGATCCTGAAGTTGAAGCTCTGATTAAAAAATTTGGAGAAGAAAGACAAATCCAAATGAGAGATATTTCTAAAGAGGAAATACTCCAGAGATGTCTGTATCCGATGATCAATGAAGGCTTCAAGATTCTAGAAGAAGGAATGGCTATAAGAGCAAGTGATATTGATATTGTTTGGACCAGTGGATACGGCTGGCCAGTATATGAAGGCGGACCTATGTTCTACGGAAACCTTGTGGGTTACGATAAAGTTCTGGAATGGTTACAAAAAGCTGAGAAAGAATTAGGACCTGAATTTAAGCCCTCCACTTATTTAGAAAGAGTTGTAGCTGAAAAAATAAATATACTTTAACTTCAGATTATAAATATTTAATCATAGACAACATCTTCTAATATAGAGGAAAAGTCATTTACACTTTGCCTGTAACGGCCCTCATGTATGCGCTCATTATTACCGTGGATACCTGAGCTTTCGTTACCTTCGTAAATATAGGTATTGAAACCATAACTAGCTATCCCTATGCCTCTAGAGAATCTGCTATCAGTAAACCCTGTACTGACAGAGGGAGAAAGTTTTGCGTTAGGATAGTTGGCGCTTATAAAGCTTTCAATTGCTAAATAGAGTTCTGAGTTTGTAGGAGATGAACCTGAAAAGCCTAACATGAGAGGTTCAACTTTAACTCCAGTATCTTGTATAAGATTTTCTATTTGTTCAATAAATTCTTTAGGCTTGTTATCGGGTAATATTCTGCAATCTATCTCGGCCCATGCTGTAGGAGGAACGACATTTATTTTTATCCCTCCATTCATTCTAGTTAGTGAACAAGTATTTCGAGTTAGCGCATGTGAAGAAGGTGAAAATTCTTGAAGCTCCTTCATAAAAACTGGATCTTGGATCATATTCTTAATATCTTTGTATTTACTTTTGAAAGGTTCTTCTAAAGCTTCAGACCTATCTGAAAATACTCTATCAACTTCAGGAATGATTCTGGGGTCAAAAGGATTATTCCAAATAATATTCAAAGCCTCGACAATTCTTGAAACAGAACTTGTGGTCCTTGGAGAAGAGCCATGACCTGGCTGATCAACAGAAGTGAGCCTTAACCAAACGGGTATCTTCTGAGTTACTTCAATACTAAAACCAACTCCATCTTTAGATCTAAAGCCACTTCCGCCCTCGTTTAATAATAACGCAGCACCCTCAAAGATTTCTGGTCTATTCTCAACCAGCCAACCCATTCCATATTTACCACCCGACTCTTCATCAGCGGCAGCTATAAAAATGATATCCCTATTTAGTTTTTTATTTGATCTGTGAAGTTTAAGAAAGTTAGCAAGATGAGATATGCCCAACCCTTTCATATCTAAAGCACCTCTACCCTGTATGTAGCCATCTACTATCTCACCAGATAAAGGATCAAAATCCCAATACTCTTCGTTTGCCGGCACAACATCGGAATGATGCAGAAGTATAAGAGCAGGTTTATCTCCTCCTTTTATCCTAGCCCAAATATTTCCCCTTCCAGGAGCGCTTTCAGCAGAATCAAATTCGATTCCTTCTTCTTCAAATATGTTTGCCAGGAAATCAACTGCTCGTGATTCATTGCCAGGTGGGCTAATAGTGTCAACCTGTAAATAAGCCTGTAGCAATTCTACTGCTTCTGTTTCTAATGTTTTTTCTTCTGAAAAAATATATGGGGCTAGATGTAAAAAAAATATAGTTAAGATTAATTTATGCATTTTAATTTCGGATAAAATTCTTATGAAAATCAATAATATCAGGATCAACAAGTGCATCGGAGACTTTTAATTCTCTTTGTAGATTAAGAGAATTTAGATTTTTACATCGGCTTAGTGCAACGTACGCTTGTCCTGTAGCAAAAGCCCCCGCCCCTAAATCAACAGAACAACTTTCTAATGTTAATCCTTGAGATTTGTGAATAGTAACTGCCCAACCTAACTTAATTGGAAATTGCTTAAATGACGAAATAACTTCTTCAAGGACATCGTCAGAGTCTTCATCATAAGTAAATCTAACTTTGTTCCATTCTTCTCTTTCTACTTTATGAGTTTTATTATTAATTTTTACTTTAATATGCTTTTTTTTCTTATCTAAACACTCTGACACAGTTCCAAGGGTCCCATTAACCCATCTACCTTCCGGATCATTTTTAATGAACATCACATTGGCACCAACTTTTATCTTAAGTTCTCTCGGTGCAGGTAGATCATTTTCATTTAAATCGCCTGACTCTTTAGATTTTATTAATTCTTCTTCCCCTTCTATATGACTCAATTTGTATTCATTTAATTCTTCTGCTCTTTTCTTTCTTGAGGTTAATGTCATAAAAAAATCAGACTCTAAAGTTGGATCAAAACAATTTGAGTTAATTTGATTGATTGTGCTCTCAAGGTCTTGTCCAATTCGGATATTATTGAGAAGCTCACAAAATCTTTGATCTTCTTCCTGTCTGAATGATTCTGTAAGCTCAAAATAATTTATCTTTGCCATATCTTTAAAAGAATGAGCGTCGAAGAAATAAACGGAGTTATATTTTTCATAAATTACCCTTTCCTCACTTTCTTTTATGATTGGAGGTAATTGAAAAAGGTCACCGCAAGCTAAAACATGCACCCCTCCAAAGGGTTCTTCAGAATTTCTGTGGATTTGTAATGACTGAGAGATAGCATCTAACATAGGAGCTCGAACCATGGAAACTTCATCAATTATTAATAATTCTAAATTCCTTAATAATTTAGCAAATCTAGGATCTTTAGATTTTGTAATTACCGGAATGGTATCAAAGCCTATCCTAAAAGCTGAATTAATGGTCGTTCCGCCAATGTTAAGTGCGGCAATTCCGGTTGGAGCTACCACCATTTTTTTTAAAGATAATTGATTTTTAACCCTCTCAAGAAGAGTTGTCTTTCCGGTACCTGCAGCACCTGTTAGGAAAATAAATTGCTGTTCAGAGCCCTCTGAAAGCAAATCGATTATTTCATCCTGAACTTTATCAAATGACATGCTGACCCTATGAGTCTAATTTATCCATACTATCTATTGCCCTTTCCATTTGCCTTTCGCGTGTTGAATACTCATTTACTGATTTCTGCAGAGCATCGACTTTCTTCATAAGATCTTCAGTGGAACCGCTAAACTTTTCAAATTCTTTTTTTAATTTCCCAAACTCACTCATGATCTCTCCAGCTCGCTCGTTAAGGGCTAAAGTTCTAAATCCCATATGTACGCTTATAAGATATGCTGCAAGTGAATTAGGTCCCATGATAAGAACTCTATAATCCCGAAAAATTATCTCTCTTATATTGTCTAAAGAATCTATAGTTTGCATTAGGCTTTCACTGGGAATATACATAACTCCAAGATCAACAGTAATACCTGATTGAACATACTTTTCTTTTATATCTGAAGCGTCTTTAAGGACATGTCTTCGAATATCATCTCGAGTTTTCTTAACTAGCTTCTCGTCACCTGATTCACTGGCATTTATAAAGTTATCAAACAAGGCTGAAGGAAACTTTGCGTCTATTGGCAGAATAAGTCCTTCAGGAAGTTTAATGGTAAATTCAACTCGTTTACCACTTCCGGGAATAACTTCTGCATTACTTTCATACTGATTAGGATGGAAAATATCTTTAATGATTGATTCTAAAGACCATTCCCCAAATTTTCCTGCCAAGGTGCCGCCCGATAGATAACGATTTAATTTAGTAAGCGGTTCATTAAAAGACTGTATATCTTTTGAGAGCTCTCCAATAGTGGTTCTTTGAGTTTCAATTGAGTGATCTATCCCTTTAAGAAAATCATCGGATTGATTGCTGTCATTACTATTCTTAAAAGTATTAAAAAAGATTAAACCAATTATGATTATT
>ERZ802830.2546-NODE-2546-length-16288-cov-24.8721_pt1 | contig 16288 bp, 16 predicted proteins | sample MGYA00345654_ERZ802830 | MGnify/ENA primary metagenome ERZ802830 (study PRJEB30503, sample SAMEA104212375) | marine metagenome | biome: Westerlies Biome; feature: [SRF] surface water layer (ENVO:00010504) within the epipelagic zone...; material: water...
GGTGCCAGCCGTGCAGGCTATGCAACTGTGGTATTTCCGGTTTTTGCCCTGCTGATTTCAACTGGATTTGAAAATTACCATTGGACCTTGCTTGGTATTGCCGGATTAGGGCTTGTCGTGGCTGGCAATATCATCATGATTCGTGCCCGCTAGATGGTTGATTATTTAGGCAAGTAACATTGCCGCTAGGCTGGTGACCGCGCCGATGGTCAAAATGGTGCGAAGCCGCATATACCAAGCGGGGATAAGCCCACGACTGGTGGCTTGGCGATCCACTGACCAGGTCAGAGCAAATAATGGCATCAATGCAAGAAGCCTCAGATTAGCGTCAAAAATCAACAGGCTGGCAAACCCCATAAGTGCCGGTGAGATCGACCAGACATACCAATAGGGGCTGCGATCGTCCTGCATTGCCAATCCCCAATGAACAGCGCCAAGAAAGCTAAGGATAATGGCACCATAGGTGGTGCCGCCGATAAATCCATAAAGCACCAACGCGTCAACGCCGCTATGCGTGCCAAGCGCGGCAAGCCCAAAGGGAATAAGGCCGCCCCAGCCAAGTAGTGAAGGCATGTCTGGAATGGGGCTGTGTGGTGCTTGATTGTTCATCACTCGATCCTTGTTGGTGATCAGATACAGATTAGGTTTTATGGTATGGCCTGCCAAGATGGTTAAACGTAATTTAGGCAATCTTCAATGTGAGATGCAACCATCCATCACAGGCCTGTGTTCGGCCAAGCTTTGCAATCCCCAGAATTTTGGCTTAAATCCGATATTTTTCTGCTTTGCAGCTTGCAATTAGGGCGTCGCTGAATTATTTCAAGTGAGGTATGTTTCCGACCTGCTATTCAGGAGTCCCCGTTGGATTTGTTTCTCGGTGAATATCTCTCGATTGCGGTCTTTTTCGCCATTGCGATAGGGCTGTCTCTTGCCTTTGTGCTGACCGCTTTTGTGTTTGGTAATCAGCGGCCTGACAGCGAAAAAATGACCGCCTATGAATGTGGCTTTGACGCGTTTGATGACTCGCGCCGTCAATTTGACGTTCGGTTTTATCTTGTCGCTATTCTGTTTATTATTTTTGATCTTGAGGTGGCGTTTCTGTTCCCTTGGGCGGTTTCACTTGGTGGCATTGGGTTGTTTGGTTTCTGGTCAATGATGCTGTTTCTTGTCGTTTTGACCATCGGCTTTATTTATGAATGGAAAAAAGGAGCGCTGGAATGGGAGTGATGGATCCATCATTGGAACCGCCGATACCACCGGGCGCCGATCAGGACGCAATTTTGCGCGCTGTTGGTGACGAAATCACCAATCGCGGTTTTGTCATCGCCAAAGCTGACAAGCTGTTCAATTGGGCGCGATCAGGCTCGCTATGGCCAATGACCTTTGGTCTGGCTTGTTGTGCTGTTGAAATGATGCATTCAGCCGCCAGCCGGTATGACATGGATCGTTATGGCATGCTGTTCCGGCCGAGCCCGCGGCAATCAGATGTGATGATTGTTGCTGGTACCCTAACCAACAAGATGGCACCTGCTTTGCGCCGTGTTTATGACCAGATGCCAGAGCCACGCTGGGTTCTGTCGATGGGGTCATGCGCCAATGGTGGCGGCTATTATCATTATTCCTACGCTGTTGTTCGCGGTTGTGATCGCATTGTCCCGGTTGATGTCTATGTGCCGGGTTGCCCGCCAACGGCGGAAGCGTTGATTTACGGTCTTTTGCAATTGCAGAAGAAAATCCGTCGCACCGCTACAATTGCCCGCAGCTAGGACAATAAGCCCGCCGTTTCCTTATGTTAGCTAGCCTTGAGAGGGCGCTGCAATGAATGAAAATGACCTGATTGACGAAGCTGGCATTGCCAGCGAGTCGCCTTTGCAGATAATGGCCGACCATTTGCGCGAAATCGGGCAGGGGATTGTGCTGTCATCGGACATTATTCACGGTGAAATTGAATTGCAGGTGAATGCTGGCACTGTGGCGCAATTATTGATGTTGGTACGCGATGACCGGCAGGCCGCCTTTACCCAGCTTATTGATCTTACAGCGGTTGACTATCCCGAACGCAAAGACCGGTTTGATGTTGTTTATCAGATGTTGTCGATGAGCAATAACATGCGGCTTCGAGTTGTTGCGACGGTGGGTGAAGGCCAAACCGTTCCTTCAGTCACCGGCGTGTTCATGGCGGCAAATTGGGCTGAACGCGAAGTCTGGGACATGTTTGGAATTTTCTTTTCCGGTCATCCGGATTTGCGCCGCCTGCTAACCGATTATGGTTTTGAGGGGCATCCGCTTCGCAAGGATTTCCCTCTGACCGGTCATGTCGAGGTTCGTTATGATGACACGCAGCGCCGCGTCATTAATGAGCCGGTGCATCTGGTTCAAGAGTTCCGCGATTTTGATTTCCTTAGCCCGTGGGAAGGTATGCATAACGAGCTCGGTGGCAATGCTGCCAAAGCTGATCCCGACAAAACGGCAAAATAGGGCGTTAAAGAGACAAACATGGCAGAGATGCAGATCAAACCGATTACGATGAATTTTGGCCCGCAGCATCCGGCGGCGCATGGCGTTTTGCGGCTTGTGCTAGAAATGGATGGCGAGGTGATCGAGCGCGCCGACCCGCATATCGGCCTTTTGCATCGCGGTACTGAAAAGCTGATCGAACATAAAACCTATCTTCAGGCTTTGCCATATTTTGATCGCCTAGATTATGTATCGCCAATGAATCAGGAACATGCTTGGGCATTGGCGGTTGAAAAGGCGCTCGGCATCGAAGTGCCGCGGCGGGCGCAATATATCCGTGTTCTTTATTGCGAAATCGGCCGGATTTTGAACCATCTTTTGAATCTGACCACCTTTGCCATTGATGTTGGGGCGATGACGCCGCTTTTGTGGGGCTTTGAAGAGCGCGAACATTTGATGGGGTTTTACGAACGCGCATGCGGTGCGCGGCTTCATGCTGCCTATTTCCGCCCGGGCGGTGTGCATCAGGATTTGCCCGATGATTTGCTTCGCGACATCAATAACTGGACCAAAACATTTCCGGCCTTCATTCAGGATATGGAAACCCTGCTCAGCGAAAACCGCATCTTTAAACAGCGTACGGTTGATATTGGCGTGATCAGCGAAGAAGACGCCTTGTCGCTTGGCATGACTGGCCCTTGTCTCCGCGGATCGGGTGTTGCGTGGGATTTGCGCAAAAATCAGCCCTACGATGCCTATGATGAAATGGATTTCGACATTCCCATCGGCAAAACCGGTGATTGCTATGCGCGTTATTTGATCCGTGTCGAGGAAATGCGCCAGTCACTGCGTATCATCGAGCAGGCGATCGCCAATATGCCAAGCGGGCCGGTAATGGCACCTGATCATAAGGTGACGCCGCCACAACGTGGTGAGATGAAACAATCGATGGAAGCCTTGATCCACCATTTCAAGCTTTACACCGAAGGGTTCCATGTTCCCGAGGGGGAAAGCTATACCGCTGTTGAAGCGCCAAAGGGCGAATTTGGCGTGTTTTTGGTGTCGGATGGCACAAATAAGCCATATCGGTGCAAAATCCGCGCGCCGGGGTTTTATTTCATGGCGGCGGTGGATCATTTGTCGCGCGGTCATATGCTAGCCGATTCAGTGGCGATTATTGGATCGCTTGATATTGTTTTTGGTGAGATTGACCGATGAGTATTGAAGACCGCATTGCCAGTGATCAGCCTGACAGCTTTGCCTTTTCCAAGGCAAATAAAGCTGAAATCAAGCGGATTATTGCAAAATATCCAAAAGGTCGTCAGGCCAGCGCGGTGATGCCGCTTCTTGATCTGGCACAACGCCAGCATGAAAACTGGATTCCGATGAAGGCGATTGAACTGATCGCAACCAAGCTGGATATGGCAGAGATTCGCGTTCTTGAAGTGGCAACTTTTTACACCATGTTCAATCTAAAGCCGGTTGGAAAATATTTCCTGCAGGCCTGCACAACAACACCTTGTTGGTTGCGTGGATCAGATGAAATGATGCGGGCCATCAAAGACCGTTATCAAATTTCATCAGGGCAAACCTCGGCTTGTGGGCGGTTCTCGCTTCTTGAGGTTGAATGTCTTGGGGCGTGTGTGAATGCGCCAATCCTGCAAGTGAATGACGATTTCTACGAAGATCTTGATTATCAATCCACCGGCGCGCTTCTTGACTCGCTTGAGGCGGGTGCGCCATTGGCGGTTGGATCGGTTCTTGGCCGGTCTGGATCCGAGCCGACAACTGGTGCAACAACGCTGGCAGAGGGAAAACCGGGCAAAGCGGCAACTGGCGCAACCAAAAAGCGGAGCCAAGCCAATGCTTGATGATGCAGACCGTATTTTTACCAATATCTATGGCTGGGATGCAGCTGATTTAAAGGGTGCAAAGGCACGCGGAGACTGGAACAAAACCGCAAAGCTGTTGGCGCTTGGCCATGATGAAATTGTCGAGCGAATGAAGGCATCAGGCCTTCGCGGGCGCGGCGGCGCTGGATTTCCGACAGGGTTGAAATGGTCATTCATGCCAAAAGAGGTCAAAGACCGTCCGCATTATCTGGTGGTGAATGCCGATGAGTCCGAGCCGGGCACATGCAAGGATCGTGATATCATCCGTCATGAGCCGCATAAATTGCTTGAGGGGTGTGTTGTTGCCGGCTTTGCGATGCGGGCACATGCGGCCTATATCTATATCCGCGGCGAATTTGTGAATGAGGCACGCCGCCTTCAAGCTGCGATTGATGAGGCTTATGATGCTGGTCTGCTTGGCAAAGATGCTGCAAAATCAGGTTGGGCATTTGATATTTATCTGCATCGCGGTGCAGGCGCTTATATCTGCGGCGAAGAAACCGCGTTATTGGAATCATTGGAAGGCCGGAAAGGCCAGCCACGGCTAAAACCGCCATTTCCAGCCGGTGTTGGTCTTTATGGCTGCCCGACAACGGTGAATAATGTTGAATCGATTGCTGTTGCCCCAACCATCTTGCGTCGGGGTGCCGATTGGTTTGCCGGTCTTGGCAAAGAAAATAACACAGGCACAAAATTATTTTGCATTTCGGGTCATGTGAATAATCCATGCAATGTCGAAGAAGAAATGGGCATTCCGCTTCGTGAATTGCTCGAAAAGCATGCTGGCGGGGTTCGCGGTGGCTGGAACAATCTGCTCGCGGTCATTCCGGGCGGATCATCAACACCGCTGATGCCAAAAGATGTATGCGCCGATATCACCATGGATTTTGACGCGCTTCGCAATGCCGGAACAGGGCTCGGCACTGCGGGCATCATCGTGATGGATAAAAGCACCGATGTAGTCAAGGCGATTTCGCGGCTATCTTATTTCTACAAGCATGAATCTTGTGGCCAATGCACGCCATGCCGTGAAGGCACTGGCTGGATGTGGCGGATGATGGAACGGCTTGTTCGCGGTGAGGCGGAAAGCCATGAAATTGACACGCTTGAACAGGTAACGCGCCAAATCGAAGGTCATACAATTTGTGCGCTTGGTGATGCTGCGGCATGGCCAATTCAGGGGCTTATCAAACATTTCCGGCCCGAAATCGAACGACGGATTGCAGCGCGCCATGCGGTTGACGCTGTGAATGCGGCAGAATAGGAAACGGACAGCACCATGCCAAAACTGACGGTAAATGATGTTGAAGTGGAAGTCGAAGACGGGTCAACCGTGCTTCATGCATGCGAGGCGGCCGGTGTTGAAATCCCGCGCTTTTGCTATCACGACCGCTTGTCGATTGCTGGTAATTGCCGGATGTGCCTTGTCGATATGGAACGCGCGCCAAAGCCGATTGCGTCCTGCGCCATGCCCGCCGGTGACGGCATGGTTATCCGCACCGATACCGATCGGGTAAAAAAGGCGCGTGAAGGGGTGATGGAATTTCTATTGATCAATCACCCGCTGGATTGTCCAATCTGTGATCAGGGTGGCGAATGTGATTTGCAGGATCAGGCAATGGGCTATGGCCTTGATGGATCACGCTTTTCTGAGAATAAACGCGCTGTTGATAATAAACATATGGGGCCATTGATCAGCACAGTGATGACCCGCTGTATCCATTGTACGCGCTGTGTCCGTTTTGCGACCGAGGTCGCTGGTGTGCCTGAACTTGGCGCGATTGGCCGTGGCGAGTCGATGGAAATCACCACCTATCTTGAGAAAACACTGGCATCTGAATTATCGGCCAATGTTATTGACCTTTGTCCGGTTGGCGCTTTGACGTCGCGCCCTTATGCCTTTGCGGCGCGGCCTTGGGAATTAAACAAGGTCGAAACCATTGATGTTATGGATGCGCTTGGCAGCAATATTCGGGTTGATGCGCGCGGTGCGCAGGTCATGCGGGTGTTGCCGCGGCTGAACGAAGATATCAATGAAGAATGGATTTCCGACAAAACCCGCTATGCCATTGATGGTCTTCGTCGGCAACGTCTCGACAAGCCCTATGCGCGTGGCCGTGACGGCAGATTGCATCCGGTTAGCTGGGATGAGGCATTGAAAAGCCTTGCAACCGCGCTTCGCAAGGCCAAGCCGAATGCGATTGGTGCCATTGCTGGTAACCAGGCCGATGCCGAATCACTTTATGCGCTGAAAAGCCTGATGACACGCCTTGGCAGTCCAAATCTTGATTGCCGTCAAGATGGTGCCAAGATTGGCGGGAACCGCGCTGGCTATTTGTTTAATTCGACAATTGCTGGCATTGATGATGCTGATGCTTTACTGATTATTGGCAGCAATCCCCGTATTGAAGCGGCGGTTCTGAATGCGCGTATCCGCCGCAGATGGCTGTCTAGCCGGATACCGATCGCGGTTGTTGGGCCAAAGGTCGATTTGACTTATGATGGTGTTTTTCTTGGACAAGATCCGAAGATTCTAGATAAACTTGTCGATGGACGTCATAAATTTGCCGCCAAATTGAAAAAAGCTAAACGGCCAATGATCATCATTGGCATGGGGGCTTTGGCGCGGGCTGATGGCGCGGCGATGCTTGGCAAGGCGCGTAAAATTGCCGAAAGTTATGGCGTTGTCACAAAAGAATGGAACGGCTTTAACGTTTTGCATAACGCCGCAGCGCGTGTTGGCGGTCTCGATCTTGGCTTTTTACCTGCGCGTGGCGGTATGGATATTGCGTCGATGGGCAAGGCGGCCAAGGCTGGCAAGCTTGACCTTTTATGGTTGCTTGGCGCTGATGAGATTGATTTTGAGCCATTTGCATCTAGTTTTGTTGTGTATCAGGGGCACCATGGTGATGCTGGCGCCCATCACGCCGATCTGGTGCTTCCAGGGGCGGCCTATACCGAAAAAGACGGTATTTATGTCAATACCGAAGGCCGTGTTCAATATGCAACCCGCGCCGCGTTCCCGCCAGGTGATGCGCGTGAAGATTGGACCATCATCCGTGCTGTTTCGGGTGCTGTTGGAAAATCAATCGGGTTTGATACGCTTGCCGAATTGCGCGAAGCCTTGTGCGCAGATCATCCACATTTTGCCGATGCTGATACGATTGCACCGGCGAAATGGGCCTCGTTTGGCGGGCGTGCAAAATTATCAGCCGAGCCGATTGGACAGGCGTTTGATAATTTCTACATGACCTGCGCCATTAGCCGTGCGTCAGAAACAATGGCGGAATGTGTCCGCGCCAGCAGCGCTGATCACGGCGCCGCAGTTGCAGCGGAGTGACGGCTATGATTGAATTTTTGACACAGGACTGGATTTTGGAACTTGGCTGGATTGTTGCCAAGATCATGGTTGTGATTGGGCCGCTATTGATTGCTGTTGCCTATCTTACGCTGGCTGAACGCCGCGTTATTGGCTTTATGCAGCTTCGCAAAGGGCCGAATGTGGTTGGCCCATTTGGTCTGTTCCAGCCTTTTGCCGATGCGCTAAAGTTGATGGCAAAAGAAACCATCATGCCTGCTGGTGCCAATAAGGTGGTCTTTATGATCGCGCCGATGCTGACCTTTATTCTGTCTTTGGTCGCATGGGCAGTGATTCCTTTTGGCGAAGATCTGGTGATTGCGGATATCAATGTTGGTATTTTATATCTGTTTGCCATTTCATCGCTTGGCGTTTACGGCGTGATCATGGCGGGGTGGGCCAGTAATTCCAAATATGCGTTTTTGGGTGCTTTGCGCTCGGCCGCACAGATGGTGTCTTATGAAGTCTCGATGGGACTGGTCATCATCAATGTTCTTTTATGCGCCGGATCATTGAATTTGAGCGCTATTGTCGAGGCGCAGCGCGGCATGTGGTTTGCCTTGCCATTATTGCCGATGTTTGTTGTGTTCTTTATCTCAACACTTGCGGAAACCAACCGCGCGCCATTTGATTTACCGGAAGGTGAATCTGAATTGGTTGCTGGTTATTTTGTCGAATATTCATCAATGTCATTTGCGCTGTTCTTCCTTGGTGAATATGCAAATATGATCCTGATGAGCAGCATGACTGTTGTTTTGTTCCTTGGTGGATGGTTGCCACCATTTGATATCTGGCCGTTGAATATCATTCCTGGCCCGCTTTGGTTTATCATCAAGATCATGATGGTATTGTTTGTGTTCTTGTGGGTGCGGGCAACAACGCCGCGTTACCGCTACGACCAGCTTATGCGTCTTGGATGGAAAATCTTTTTACCGTTCTCGTTGATCTATGTTGTGCTGACGGCCGGTTTCCTGTTGGTAACTGATCGTCTGCCAACTGTGGCTTTGAGTTAAGGAGAAATACGAATGTCCGCTTTGGTAAATGCAGTTCGCTCGTTTTTGCTTCTTGAGCTTGGCAAGGGCATGTTCTTGACCTTGAAATATTTCTTTAAGCCAAAGGTCACGATCAATTACCCTTATGAAAAAGGCAGCCTGTCACCGCGTTTCCGTGGTGAGCATGCGTTGCGCCGCTATCCAAATGGTGAGGAACGCTGTATCGCCTGCAAGCTATGCGAAGCCGTTTGTCCGGCACAGGCCATTACCATCGAAGCCGAACCACGCGACGATGGCAGCCGCCGTACCACACGTTATGATATCGACATGACCAAATGTATCTATTGCGGCTTTTGTCAGGAAGCCTGTCCGGTAGATGCGATTGTCGAAGGCCCGAATTTTGAATTTGCCACCGAAACCCGCGAAGAGCTGTATTACGATAAAGACAAGCTTTTGGCGAATGGTGACCGTTGGGAAACCGAAATTGCCCGTAACCTTGCTGCAGACGCGAAATGGCGTTAGGCGGAACGATACGGCGCATCGATGACAAAAGAAAGACAGCCATACAATGATTGAAGCTTTGTTCTTTTACCTGTTTGCCGGGGTGATGCTTGCTAGTGGCTTTATGGTGGTGGTGTCGCGCAACCCTGTCTATTCAGTGTTGTTTTTGATCCTCGCCTTTTTTAATGCGGCAGGCATGTTTGTGCTGATTGGTGCCGAATTTCTGGCGATGTTGCTTGTTGTTGTTTATGTCGGTGCGGTGGCGGTTTTGTTTCTGTTTGTCGTGATGATGCTGGATATCAACTTTGCTGAAATGCGCGCTGGCTTTCAAAAATATCTTCCCCTTGGGTTGATTGTTGGCGGTATTCTGGTTTTTGAATTGGTTGCGGCAATGTATGGCGATGCCTTTTCCAAGGCCAGCCTGCCAGTCGCCTCAGAAGTTCCCAATACCACCCAGCTTGGCGGCGTGCTTTACACAAAATATGCCTTTTTGTTCCAGATTTCAGGCCTGATCCTGCTGGTGGCGATGATTGGTGCAATTTCATTGACCATGCGCAAACGTGTTGGAGTTCGGCGGCAATCGATTGCCGACCAAAATAGCCGTCGCCGCGAAGATGTTATGGAAATTGTCAAAATGCCATCGGATAAGACCAAAGCCAAAGACGATGCTGCCGCTGGCAGTGTTGATGATAAATAGAGGGTCGGCGCAATGTTGGAATTAACGCTAAATCATTATCTGGCTGTATCAGCCACGCTGTTTGCGCTCGGTATTTTCGGTATTTTTCTAAATCGGAAAAACGTGATCACCATTTTGATGTCAATCGAATTGATGCTGTTGGCGGTCAATATCAACATGGTCGCATTCTCGGCCTATAGTGGCAATCTTGAAGGCCAGATTTTCTCGTTGTTTATTTTGACTGTTGCCGCAGCTGAAGCAGCGATTGGCCTTGCTATTCTGGTCGTGTTCTTCCGCAACCGTGGTTCCATCGCGGTTGAAGATGTGAATATTTTGAAGGGGTAGGGCAGTTCATGTATTCGCTTATCGTTTTCCTTCCCCTGTTAGGAGCCGTGATTGCAGGATTGCTATCCCTTAGCAATCGCGATCGCGCAGCCGAAATCGTCACGGTTTCAGGCCTTTTGCTGTCTTTGTTATTTTCGATTATCGCTTTTGCCAATGTCGCGATTGGCGGACAGCCAGAAACGGTCAATCTGGCGCGGTGGATTTCATCAGGCAGCTTTGTTGCCAATTGGAGCCTGCGGTTTGACACTTTGACCGCGGTCATGCTGATCGTTGTGACCGGCGTTTCCTCAATGGTGCATATTTATTCGATTGGCTATATGTCGCATGACAATGCGCGGGCACGCTTTATGGCGTATCTCAGCCTTTTTACCTTTGCCATGCTGATGTTGGTAACGGCTGACAATCTTGTACAGATGTTCTTTGGCTGGGAAGGTGTTGGTGTTGCCTCTTATTTGCTGATCGGTTTTTGGTATAAAAAGGACTCTGCCCATAGCGCGGCAATGAAAGCCTTTGTTGTGAACCGTGTTGGTGACTTTGGGTTTGCGCTTGGCATTTTGGCGGTTTATGCGCTGTTTGGTTCGGTTCAGTTTGATGTGATTTTTGCGCAATCTAGCGTGATTGCCGCAAACGACATCAATTTTCTTGGCTATCGCCTTCCAGCGCTTGAAGTTGCTGGCATTCTTTTATTCGTCGGCGCGATGGGTAAATCAGCCCAGCTTGGCCTTCATACATGGCTTCCCGATGCGATGGAGGGGCCAACACCTGTTTCGGCCCTGATCCATGCGGCGACGATGGTAACGGCTGGCGTCTTTATGATCTGCCGTTTGTCGCCAATGCTGGAATATGCGCCGTTTGCGCTGGATGTGATCACCGTGATCGGTGCTTTGACCGCTATTTTCGCGGCAACGGTTGGCATGACCCAATTTGATATCAAACGTGTTATTGCCTATTCAACCTGCTCGCAGCTTGGATATATGTTTTTTGCGGCTGGCGTTTCGGCCTATCCGGCGGCGATGTTCCATCTGACAACACACGCATTTTTCAAAGCATTGCTGTTTCTTGGCGCGGGTTCGGTTATTCATGCCATGTCAGATGAGCAGGATCTTCGCAATATGGGCGGGATCTGGAAAAAAGTGCCGGTTACCTATGCGATGATGTGGATTGGCTCACTGGCGCTGGCCGGCTTTCCGTTCTTTGCCGGTTACTATTCAAAAGACATGATTCTCGAAGCTGCCTATGCCGCGCAGAACGGGGTTGGCAGCATGGCTTTCTGGCTTGGTTGTCTTGCCGCCTTTTTGACGGCTTTCTACAGCTGGCGTTTGCTGATTATGGCGTTTCATGGTGCGCCGCGTGCCAGTGCGCAAGTGATGTCACATGTCCATGAATCACCAAAGGTTATGACCTTGCCATTGCTGGTTTTGGCGATTGGTGCGGTGTTTGCCGGTTGGCTTGGCTATGAATTATTTGTTGGCCATGACATGAAACAATTCTGGGGCGCGTCAATTTTCATTTTGCCAACAAATACGGCAATGGAAGATGCGCATCATGTGCCATCATGGGTCAAGCTTTTGCCAATTGTCCTGGCATCTAGCGGGGTCGCGCTTGCGGTTCTGTTTTATGCTTACTGGACTTCGATGCCAACGCGGATTGCCGCGATCTTTCGCCCGGTCTATCTGCTGTTTTACAATAAATGGTATTTTGACGAGATGTATGACTCGATCTTTGTTCGCCCTGCGGTGCGGTTTGGTGCCTATTTATGGAAGCGCGGTGATCGTGACACGATTGACGGCTTTGGCCCTGATGGCATGTCGGCATTCATTTACCGCCTGTCGGGGGTGTGTTCGCGGGTGCAAACCGGCTTTGTGTTCCATTACGCCTTTGCCATGCTGATTGGCGTTGTCGTTCTGGTTAGCTGGTATTATTTACGCTTTAAAGGGGCTTAGGCGATGCTTGATAAATGGCCCATCTTATCTATTGTCACCTTCCTGCCGCTGGCTGGTGTGTTGTTCTTGTTAATGATCAAGGGCGATGAAAAGGCTGTGGCGCAGAACTCGCGCTTTGTTGCGATGTGGGTTTCGGGCTTTACCTTTTTGGTCTCATTGCCATTGCTGATTGGGTTTGATAGTAGCGTAACTGGCTATCAATTTGAAGAAAAAGCCGTTTGGCTCGCTGGTACTGGCATTGGCTATCATATGGGTGTTGACGGTATTTCAATGCCGTTTGTTTTGCTAAGTACGCTTTTGACACCTTTGTCGATTTTGGCAAGCTGGCGCGCCATTACGCATCGTGTTCGTGAATATATGATCGCGTTTTTGGTGCTGGAAACCATGATGGTTGGCATGTTTGTCTCGCTCGACATGTTGATGTTCTATCTGTTTTTCGAGGCGGTTCTGATCCCGATGTTCCTGATCATTGGAGTATGGGGCGGGCCGCGCCGCGTTTATGCAGCGTTCAAATTCTTCTTATATACGCTTCTCGGTTCGGTGCTGATGCTGGTTTGTATGCTGGTTATGTATGTTGATGCTGGCACTACTGATATTCCGGCGCTGACTGCGCATGAATTTGCCGGGTCAATGCAGACATGGTTGTTCCTTGGCTTCCTCGCTTCATTCGCAGTAAAGGTGCCAATGTGGCCTGTGCATACATGGCTTCCTGATGCGCATGTCGAGGCACCAACCGCAGGATCGATGATTCTGGCAGGCGTTTTGTTGAAAATGGGCGGCTATGGATTTTTGCGCTTTTCATTGCCGATGTTCCCGCTGGCGTCTGAATTTTTTGCACCTTTGATCTTTACGCTATCAATCATTGCGGTGATCTACACATCGCTGGTGGCGTTGGCGCAGTCGGATATGAAAAAGATGATTGCCTATTCATCAGTTGCGCATATGGGCTTTGTGACGATTGGCATTTTCACCATGACCGAACAGGGCATTGCCGGTGCGATGTTCCAGATGATCAGCCATGGTTTGGTTTCAGCCGCCTTGTTCTTTAGCGTTGGTGTTGTCTATGACCGGCTTCATACGCGTGACATCAGCGCCTATGGCGGTGTGGCGACGGTGATGCCGCGCTATGCCGTGTTTTTCATGTTTATGATGCTGGCATCGGTTGGCCTGCCTGGAACAAGTGGGTTTGTTGGCGAAATGCTGGTGCTGGTTGGCGCATGGCATGCCAGCAGTTGGGTTGCCTTCTTTACCGCAACCGGTCTTGTTCTTGGCGCAACCTATATGCTGTGGCTCTATCGGCGCGTCATGTTTGGTGCCATTGTCAATGATCAGGTCAAGGCGATGGAGCCAATGCAGATGCGCGAATTTTCGATTTTTCTGCCATTGACCTTTCTGGTGTTGCTGTTCGGAGTTTATCCGATGGCGCTTCTGGATGTGATGGCCGTGTCGATCCAGTTTGTGCTGGATGGTCTATCGGCAAGTGGCTTGTCATTACTGGCAGCAAATTAAGGGTTTCTGAGGGCATAAAATGATTTTTGATCTAGCTGATATCCTGCCTGCCTTGCCTGAAATGATTCTGGCGACTTTGGCGCTTGTTCTGGTTCTTGTCGCGGCATATGGCGGCGAGGGAGCCGAAAATGCGCGGCGTGTCACACGCATCGCCCTTAGCGGTATTGTGCTGGCATTGATACTGACATGGTCGGGAACGGCGGGTGATGCAACCGCCTTTGGCGGAATGTTCAAGGCTGACAGCTTTGCCAGCTATATGAAAATTCTGGTTCTTCTTGGCACTTTTGGCGCGCTGTATATGTCGATTACGCCGCTTGCCAAGGATGACATCAACAAGCCTGAATTTTCGCTTCTTGTTGTGCTGGCACTTGTTGGCATGATGTTGATGATTTCAGCCAATGATCTGATGTCACTCTACATGGCGGTTGAGTTACAGTCGTTGCCTCTTTATGTGGTGGCTGCGATGCGCACCAATTCATTGCGCTCATCCGAGGCTGGATTGAAATATTTTCTGCTTGGTGCTTTGTCATCGGGCATGCTTCTTTATGGCGCGTCACTGGTCTACGGCTTTGCCGGCACCACCAGCTTTTCCGGCATTGCCGCGGCAGTATCGGCCGATCAATTGCCAGTGGCCTTTATTGTTGGCATGGTCTTTATGGTGTCGGGCATCGCATTTAAGATTTCTGCCGCGCCGTTCCATATGTGGACACCTGATGTTTATGAAGGCTCGCCAAGTCCGGTAACAGCATTGTTTGCGATTGCGCCAAAAGTGGCGGCAATGGCGCTGATGATGCGGCTGACCTATGGTGCCTTTGGCGCGATTGAGGTCGAATGGTCACAGGTTTTGGTTGCCTTGTCGATTGCATCAATGGTCGTTGGTGCGCTTGGAGCGATTATGCAGCGCGATATCAAACGCATGATGGCCTATTCATCGATTGCCCATATGGGATATGCGCTCGCCGGATTGGCTGCTGGCACCCATCAGGGTGCGCTAGGCGTGCTCATTTACATGACCGGTTATATCTTTATGGGCGCTGGCAGTTTTGCGATTATTCTGCTGATGTGGCGTGATGGGCAATCGGCGACACGGATTGCTGATTTGCAGGGTCTGTCACGAACCCACCCGATGCTTGCGCTTGGCCTGATGATCATGATGTTTTCAATGGCCGGTATTCCGCCTTTGGCTGGTTTTTTTGGGAAATGGTATGTATTTTTGGCGGCGGTCAATGCTGGGCTTGTTCCGCTTGCCGTTGTTGGTGTTGTGATGAGCGTGGTTGGCGCCTTCTACTATCTGCGGATTATCAAGATCATGTATTTCGAAGAAACCGACGAGCCTCTTGATACGGATATACCGACTGCCAATAAAATGGTTCTAGGTGTTTCCATTGCGGTGATATTGCTGTTTTTCCTCGGGCTTAGCCCGTTGCTCGACGCGGCGAATGTGGCGGCAACAGCTCTAATGACCCAGCTTTAGGTTCTTATGACAGAACCGCTCAATTGGTCGATTGCAACTGAACAAAGCGCAACATCAACATCTGATCTTGCCAAACGAGCGGCGGCCAATGGGGCGCCGTCGGGACAAGCGTTTCTGGCCATTGAACAGACCGCAGGGCGCGGGCGGCATGGCCGTCATTGGGACTCGCAAAAAGGCGGCATGTATCTATCGGTTCTGCTTCGCCCCAGCGTGCCAGTTGATCAGTGGTTTGCTTTGTCATTTGCCGCGTCACTAGCTGTATTAGAGGCGGTGCGCAGCCAGCTTGCCACGCATTTATCATCGGCTGAAATGCCCCAAACGGGTTTGAAATGGCCAAATGACGTGATTGTCGCGGGCGGCAAGATTTCGGGTATCCTGCTTGAAGTTGAAGGTAAAGCGCTGATTGTAGGAAGCGGGGTCAACATCGGGCCAGTCGGGCAGGTGGGGTCGCAGAATATTGCACCGATTGCGCTTGCTGATATCTGGCCTGATGGTGCTGGTGATCTGCCGCAACCTTATGATTTTGCCACAGCCTATCTTGACCGGCTGGCATTCTGGTATGATCGGTTCTGCCAATCGGGTTTTGGCCCAATTCGTGATGCATGGCTGGAAAATGCGCTGTTTTTGGGTCAGCACGTTGCCGTTCAGTGCGACGCAAAGGTGCTTTCAGGGGTTTTTCACGATCTTGGCATGGACGGCACGATGCTTTTGCTTGATGATTCAGGTCAGACACGCCATATCACTACAGGCGATGTAAAACTTTTGGGCAGTTAACCAATGCTTTTGGCAGTAGATTGCGGCAATACCAATATTGTATTTGCCCTTTATGATGGCGATATCCAGCGGGCAAATTGGCGGATCAGCACTGATTCCAAGCGCAGCGCAGATGAATATCTTGTTTGGTTAGTCCAGCTAATGAATCTCAAATCACTGGCGGTTGATGATGTTACCGACATGATCATTGCCAGCGTTGTCCCTGAGGTGCAGCCAAATTTGATCAGTCTGGCATCGCGTGGCTTTGGCATTGTGCCGCAGGTTGTTGGTGACAGCGGCATTGATCTTGGCATTGATATTCATATTGACCGGCCCGATCAGGCTGGTGCTGACCGTCTTGTCAATGCCGTGGCGGCGCGTGACTTTC